>Ga0315545_1000018_pt1 | contig 161666 bp, 149 predicted proteins | sample SalMarSW160210MG_FD_203096 | JGI IMG/M metagenome (GOLD analysis project Ga0315545, IMG submission 203096) | Salt marsh sediment microbial communities from the Plum Island Ecosystem LTER, Massachusetts, United States - Salt Marsh Sediment SW1602-10 ... | reverse complement strand
TGGAGGCATACGGCGGAGCCATTACCGGAATTGTCGGGGTTTACCGTGATCCCCTGGGAACCGGCAAAGGGTCGAAGCTGGTTATGGGCAGTTACGGCTATTGTGTCGGACCCAGGGATTATAACGGGGCCCTTAAGCCGCGTCTCCATCCCAGACGCCTTCTGGATGGTGTTATTGAAGGGGTAAGAGACGGCGGTAACAAGAGCGGAATTCCCACGACCTTCGGCCAGGTGCTTTTTCATCCCGGATATATGGGAAAGTGCCTTGTTTTTGTAACGGCGCTGGGAATTATGCCGGCTTTTATCGGGGAAGAACCGTCGGAAACAAAGAAAACATCTCCCGGAGAACTGATTATCATGTGCGGCGGGAGGGTCGGTAAAGACGGAATTCACGGCGTTACCGCTTCGTCAGAGAGTTTTTCCGAGCACACCCCTGCCGGTCACGTTCAGATCGGTGATCCCTATACCCAGAAAAAAATGCACGATTTTCTTTTAGAGGCCAGGGACCGGGGACTGATAAGATTTATTACGGATAACGGCGGGGGAGGACTCTCATCATCAGTGGGTGAATCGGCCCGTTTTAGCAACGGGTGTGAGATCCAACTTGAAAAAGTTCCCTTAAAATATCAAGGGCTTGATCAGTGGGAGATATGGGTTTCCGAATCCCAGGAACGAATGACCGTGGCGGTTAATCCGGCGCATCTTGAACGTTTTATGCAGCTATCCGGAATGCATGCCGTAGAGAGTACGGTCATCGGCCGTTACACGAATACGGGCAAACTTCATATCACCTATAACGGCAGGACCTGTGCCTATATAGATATGGATTTTTTAACGTCGGGTTTCCCCCAGTGGGAATTTGATGCACATTGGCAGACACCGGAAAGACGGGGTTTGTTTGAGCCTGTTCTTAAAGAACCGTGTGACTATGAAGTGTTACTAAAGAACCTGCTTTCACGCCCTAATATCTGCTCCAAGGAATGGATAAGCAGGCAGTATGATCATGAAGTGCAGGGGTCCAGCGTGATTAAGCCTCTCGTGGGTGCGGATCGTGATGTCAATAGTGACGCGGTGGTCATACGGCCTGTACTCGACTCTAAAAAAGGTCTTGTATTTTCCCAGGCGCTGCTGCCCGCCTATTCAGCCATCGATGCCTATCACATGACAAGCTGTACAATTGATGAGGCGGTGCGCAGACTCCTTGCTGTGGGTGCAAATTTTGACCGTATCGGCGGCGTGGATAATTTCTGCTGGCCCAGTATTCAATTTCACCCTCAAGATAACCCGGACGGCAAATTCAAAGCGGCACAGCTTGTGCGATCATGCCGGGCATTGCGTGACATCTGTCTGTCGTATGAAATACCGCTTCTCTCCGGCAAGGACAGTATGTACGTTGACGGCCACCTTACCGGGCCATACGGCGAAACCCACAAAGTATCAGCACTGGAAACCCTTCAGTTTTCCGTCACGTCCGTTATCGACGATATCGCAAAATGTGTCACCATGGACAGCAAAATGCCCGGAGACCTGGTTTACATACTGGGGACCACGCGAAACGAACTCGGTGGATCGGAATATTACGAGCATTTGGGGTACGTGGGGCTGAATGTGCCTCATGTTTTTACGGAAGAGTTCGCCGATCTGTACAGGGCTTTGGGCCATGCCGTTTACAAAGAACAGGTGGCTTCTGTTCACGGTATATATCGTGGCGGTCTGGGGGTACACCTTGCCATGGTGGCTATGGGCGGAAATCTCGGGATGACGGTTGAGCTTGGTCTTGTTCCGTCTGATCCGCTTGATCGCAATGATGTTATTTTGTTTTCGGAATCTGCCGGCCGTTTCATTGTAACCATCGATTCTGAAAACCGAAAGATTTTCGAAGAAATTTTTAAAGGGCTTGCCTTTGCCTGTATAGGGTCCGTAACCCATGAATCCGATTTCATCATAAAGGGGATTGACAGCAGGCCGCTTATTAACATTCCTGTGCAGGAACTCAAAGACGCCTGGAAAAAGCCCTTTGGAGAATTGATATAAAGGGAAATGGAGAGATTAAATGCAGGGCTACTGCCCTATCCTAAATTAAGATTCAACATATTTTAATGAAAAATCCACATCTTGAGGACATATAAAAGATGAACGTCGAACATCGAACATCGAACGTTGAACATCGAATAATGTATTCTACTATTTATAATAAAGACAAAGCGGAGCGCCTTCCACATTCGACGTTCGACGTTAAGCGTTCGATGTTCGATGTTCAAATTATTGCGTCTGAAATTACCACTAAACCTTCATCTAACGTTGAAATTACGTATACATGTCAGGAGTTCTGAAATGAATAACGTTAGGGCCCTTGTCCTTACCGGGTACGGCTTAAACTGCGACGATGAGACAGCTTATGCCTTAAGGCTTGCCGGCTCCGACGCCCACAGGGTTCATATAAACGCTCTTATCCACGGATCAGTGAATTTAACCGATTTTCAGATTATGGTGTTCGGAGGAGGATTCAGCTGGGGGGACGATCACGGCGCGGGTGTGATCCAGGCGGTCCGAATGAAGACAAATCTGGGGGATAAGATTTTAGAGTTTATCGATGCCGGAAACCTTGTAATAGGCATATGTAACGGATTCCAGACCCTTGTCAATCTTGGCCTTTTGCCCGGTTTCGACCATGACTACACCCGGCGATCGGTTGCACTTACATTTAATGACTGTGGAAATTTCAGGGACGATTGGGTGACTCTGAAGGTTATTTCCGAATCTTCCTGCATATTTACCCATGGATTAGATCGGCTGGAACTTCCCGTAAGGCATGGGGAAGGAAAATTTTATGCCGACCCAACCACGATCCGTCGTCTGATTGATGAAAACCAGGTAGTGCTCCGGTACGCAATGCTCGACGGCAGACCCGCAGACGGCAAATTTCCTTTCAACCCCAACGGATCGGTTTATGATATCGCCGGGATATGCGATCCCAGCGGCAGGATTTTCGGTCTGATGCCCCATCCCGAAGCCTTCAACCACTGGACCAATCATCCCGACTGGACGCGAATCAAGGAAAATAACAAACGCCGGCAAAGCAAAGCGGAATCCGGCCCCACCGCCGGCATACAACTGTTTAAAAATGCCGTAGAATATATTCGCAACGATAATATAAAATAATTTTATACCACTATAAAAATATTTAATAGTCCTTCTGTCAATAATATCGCACTTCAAAGCTGAGTTTATCAATACTAAAATCCTTAATATTATTAACCGGCACCTGGATATATCGATTATCATTAATTATTACAACGATATATAATCGATACTCGTTTTGTCTATATCGTATTCCTTAAAATCTTTTTAAAAATATGTGTTGTGGCACGAAAATTGTATGATTGTATGAAGGAGTTTGGCACCATGAGAAAAAAAGCAGGATTCACACTGACAGAGCTTGTCATCGTTATTGCTGTATTGGGTATATTGACTGCTGTGGGCGTACCTAGTTTTTTAAGCTGGCTGCCGAAATATCGATTGAAAAGCGCGGCGCGTGATCTTTATTCAAACCTGCAACTGGCAAAGATGGCGGCCATTAAAACCAATCAAAAATCCAGGGTTAATTATAGTGTGAATCCGGATCAGTATACGGTTAGTCTCTTGAACAAAACCCTCATGTTAAAAGATTATGGAAGCGGGGTTAAATTTGATGGCCCGAATAAAAAAACGTTTGCCGTGGACACCATATCTTTTAATTCCAGGGGAACCAGTAATGCAGGATACGCCTATCTGTCAAATTCGGGAAATACCGATTATTACAGAGTCGGTCCGTTGACTTCGGGAGCAATTAAATTGCAAAGATGGAGCAAGGGTTCATGGAAATAAAACTGAAACAACGACTTATTTCATTCAGGGTTTCAAATCAGGGGTTTACCATTGTAGAGCTTCTGGTCGGCATGGCCGTATCTCTGCTTGCCATGGGAGCGATCTATTCCACTTTTTTGAGCCAGCATAAATCCTATCTGGTACAGGAAGAGACCGCTGCTATGCAGCAGAATCTCAGGGCCGCCATGTTTTACATGCAAAGAGAAATCAGAATGGCAGGCTGCGATCCTCTCAACAATTCGGTAACGTTGCCAAGCCAGGTCCCTATTCCGACATTGAAACAGGGTACCCCTAATTATCCCATAAATCAAATTATAGAAGCTAAATCAACTTCCATTGTATTTATGGAAGATGTCAGGGGGGATGTTGGAAGTTCAACGCCAGACTCGCCGGACGGGGATGTGCTTGATCCCAATGAAATTATTGAATATTCTCTGAACGGAGGAAATCTGGCAAGAAGAAATCTCGGCGGCGGATATCAACCTGTGGCCCAAAACATCGATGCCCTGGATTTTGTTTATCTGGACGGATCTTCTCCTCCCGCTCCAATCACTCTCGTAAGCGGTAGCATTCCGGCCGGAAACCTGTCACAAATCAGATCGGTGGAGATAACAATTGTAGCCCGGGTCGGCAGGGGTCTGCTGCCTTCGATAAATAATAATACATACTTGAATCAGCGGGGAGCACAGATTCTGGGGCCGCAGGGTGACAACTTAAGCCGAAGACGTTTAACAACAGTTATCAAATGCCGAAATTTAGGCTTATAGGATGCTACCATGAGAACGGGTAAAGCATATACAATAGAAACTGCTATTAGAAAGTCGAAAAAAGATGAGGGGTTCACCCTTATAGAAGTGCTTATTGCCATTTCTATTTTTGCCGTGGGTCTGCTTGCGGTTGCCGCCATGCAGACTTCTGCCATCCGGGTGAATTCCAGTGCCGGTCAAATTACAGCACTCAGCACCTGGAGTGTGGACAAGATCGAAGAACTTATGGCTTTGCCATACACTGACCCCTGGCTGGAGATGGCGGGAAATCCTCCCAGTGGCACAGACTCAGCCGGGAATACTCATCAACAAATTACTCCCGATGGTTTTACTACGGTCAGATGGAATATAACCGATAACAGCCCGACACAAAATACCAAGCTAATAACCATAACCGTCACAGGGAAGGGGAAAACACTCCGGCTTGTCAGTTTAAAATCTCAATCACTGTAACTTTTTTGGTTATATTAAATGAATTGAGGAAAAATCATGAAAGACAACACACGGATACGAAATGAAGAGGGTTCTGTTATTGTTCTATCTATGGTTTTGCTGGTTTTACTTACAATTTTGGGCATATCGGCAACCAGGACATCATCGATTGAGGTGCAGATCGCCTCAAACGGAAGACAGGCCACTCAGAACCAGTACCATGCAGAGGCAGGAGACCATTTTGCACTGGAAACAAGTGATACATGGATGACCAACGCCTTCCTGTCAGCCGCTGAGACGGCGGCTTTTGTTGATTCGTCGGTTATTCCGTCGCTTGCGGTAGACACAGATTCTGACGGTACGAATGACGTTAATATAGAGATTCGCTGTATTGAGATTACGGGCACACCGATCAGCCCTCCCCTTACCCTTAGTGCAGGCGCCAATGATTTGCCGTTGCAGAAACATATATCTCCTCCTCCGGTCGGCTCCGGGTATAGTTTAAAGAATTATGAAGTTCGCAGATATGGAATTACCGCAACTTCAACAAGCGGGAACTCACAGGTTCAAATAGGCGCATATAAGGTCTTTAATAAATATTAATTTTACTTTCTTAAATAATGATAAAAAAGTCTGATGTTTTTTATTTGTTTTAAAAAGGAGGATCAGCCATGAAAAGGTCCTTATTATTTGCATTGGCTCTGGTTTTTATTTTATCTTCCCCGCTTTGGGCTGATGATACCGACATTTACGGGGCGGCAAGCATCTCGGTTACCCCCAATATTCTGATTATTTTTGACACGTCGGGGAGCATGGGCACCGTGGATGTACCGGGGGAATACTATAATCCGGCCACAACCTATTCGGGCGCCTATACGAATAATTCGGTTTATCAAAAAGTTTGTGGATGGGGTTGCCACTATGAACTATTTGCAAGCGACATCAGTGACCTGAACTGTGCGGTTGTTAAGACGGCTTTGGAGACTTATGGGTACGATTTAGACGCTAGTATCAAGGATTCGGGCAGCGGATATACATGCGAAGGAACAGATAAAGATCTGTATCTGGGAAACTGGATCAACTATGATGAATCGGGAAGCGGTACTTTGAGGAGCAGAACCGAGGTGGCCAAGGAGGTCATTGAGACCGTTATCAATGACACGGGCGACGTGCGGTTCGGGCTCATGAGATTCAACAACAACAGTGGGGACGATCAGGGAGGATATATCATTTCTGAGTGTGGTACTGACAAAGCGACTTTAATTAGCCAACTGAACAGTCTTCCTGCTAACGGATTTACCCCTTTGGCCGAAACTCTGGCCGAGGCGGGTCTCTATTTTGCCGGTAAGAGAAGCTGGTATAATGGAAGTAGCGGAACCTACAATTCCACCTGTGATTCCAGTGGCAGCGGATGCTTTCAGTATACTAGCCCTATGCAGTATCGTTGCCAGAAGAACTATATCATCCTGATGACAGATGGCGCCTCCACCGAGGATCGAGATTCAAAACTTTCATCCGGCACCTATATCAACGGGGATACCATTGGTGATTATGATAATGACGGCAACGATCCGGGGAGTTATGCGTCTAATGGATCCGATTATCTGGACGATGTGGCCAAATATCTTTATGAAAACGATCTAAATTCTTCACTGGGCACCTCCGGAGATTCATTTGAGAAACAGAATATCATTACGTATACCATCGGCTTTCAAACAGATCAGGCACTGTTATCAGAGACGGCGTACAATGGCGGTGGGCTGTATTACACGGCAAACAGTATTTCAGGCCTCACCGCCGCCTTTGAGAAGATCATGACCGATATCGCGGATGTGAATGCGGTGTATGTCTCTCCGGTGGTACCGGTCAGCCGCATGAACCGAACCTTTGCCGGCAACTCTCTTTACGTGGGCTTTTTTAAACCACAGACCGACGGCAGATGGGCCGGCAATATCAAAAAGTACGGACTGGATAACCAAGGCAATATCGTCGATGCTAACGGGAATCCGGCCACACTATTGAATGGTGCCATCAAGGACAATGCCAGATCTTTCTGGTCTGTTTCTGCCGATGGTCCCAATGTGCTTGAAGGAGGCGTCGGCGCACTCCTCCTTGACCAGGCAAGCCGGAATCTTTATACCTATTTGGGATTACCAGTTGATGTTCCCGTCACGGATCTGACCAATTTAACCAACGCCTTCTCAACCGGCAACGGCGATATCACAGTCTCAATACTCGGCGTTTCCACCAGCACCGAAAGAGATAACGTGATCAATGACATACATGGCGCCGGCAGGAGTTGGATATTGGGAGATGTGCTCCATTCAAAACCATCGGTTGCGTACTATGATACGGACGGCAACGGTTCTTTGGACGAGTCTTTTATATTTTCGGGTGCCAATGACGGGGTCATGCATTGTTTTAAAGACAGTGACGGAAGTGAGGCATGGGGGTTTATACCGCCGGATCACCTCACACGGTTGCAACTACTGTCGGATGCGACGACCGACCATGACTATTTTGTGGACGGCGCCCCTGTAATATATGAATCGACCAACCAGAAGATTCTCTTTTTTGGGGAGCACCGGGGGGGAAATAACTATTATGCTCTCGATGTTACAACCTATAACGCGCCGAGCTATCTTTACAAGATAGAGTCAAATTTTCTGGCTACCAAAGATGGCGACGGCAATGGCAGTGATGATGGTGCGGACGCCACCCTGGGTCAGTCTTGGTCTACGCCTTCAACACATATGATCAAGACCTCAACGGGCTCAGATGATGTTTTTTTAATGAGCGGAGGCTATGACTCCAACCAGGACCTTGCCAGTCCGAACGCTTCCGATACCGTGGGAAGGGCCGTTTTTACAATTAAGGCTTCGGACGGGACAATCAGCAGCCTGAATGTTAATGCCGGATATTATACGGATATGACCCATTGTTTTGTAGATGTTTCGGGATTCGATACAAACGGTAACGGCTATACAAACCGGATTTATGCAGGGGATCTGGGGGGTAGTATTTTTGCTTTTGAGGATGACGATGGAAACGGCACCTGGAGCAGGAGGAAGTTTTTTTCGGCCTCGGCACATGACGGCATCCAAAGAAAGATCTTTTATTCGCCGGATGCGGTTTCCGAATCATTCGGAGGAACTCCTGGAGAGATGATCTTTTTTGGAACCGGAGACCGGGCTGATCCTGAAAAGACAACCGTTGTCAATCGCATCTATGCTATTAAAAACGACTGGGAAGATCCTGCTACGTTTACTACCATAACCGAATCTAACCTCACGGATGTTACCGACAACCTGATTGCACTTGGTACCGAACAGGAAAAAGTTGACGCTCGACAAGCGCTTTCGAATTCAAAAGGCTGGTTTATCCGACTGGAAAATCCGGGAGAAAAGGTTACATCTGCTGTGACGGTATTTAATGGTGTGCTCTATTTTACCACCTATACCCCCGACTCCGGCGGCGGCGGCGGTGGCAGTGATCCGTGTGTCGTTGTTTCCGGCAGAGGAGATGCTCGTCTCTATGCACTCAATTATAGAACCGGTGAAGCGGCTTTCGAATATAGCGATGAAACAGAGACGGATGGGGAAGGAAATGTTGTCACACGGGGCAAACATGATCGCAGCAAGGTTATCGGCACATCCATCGCATCGGCGCCGGTTATCGCGGTGTTCAGAGAAGGTCCACAGATTTATATCGGAGTTGAAGGCGGTGTTTTAACTGAAAATCCAAGTGTAACGTCTGCTTTAAATACTTATTATTGGCGCCAGATTGATTAATGTTTAACGGGTTAATGATTAACGGGAGGTTTTTATGAATTATACGAATATTTTTACAAAGACACTTTTTATTTGGATAGCTATCGGAATGGGAGTGCTTTTGCATCCAAATGATTCGGCTGCATCGTCAACGAAAAGCATCAATTTTGATCGTATGGAGCCTTTTGTAATTAATGCAGTTATTTCTGAGATTAATTTAAAAGAAGCATATTTGATTGTTGGTGAAAAAAAAGTATATCCGATTGAATTTAAACTTGGCGACAAGCAGTACAAAACCGCTTTTGTGAACCAAAGGGGCAATGCTTCTTATATTACTTCTTTGAGAACTTCCCTGTGGTTGGGAGAAAGGGTTCTTGTGAAAGGTTTCAAGTTATCGAACGGAGATATAATAGCCGGAATAATAAAGAAAATTTCATCCGGACATCGGTAAAAAAGCAGAAAGAAAAAATATTATCGATTATATTGAATCTTGGAAATGAGTTTGTTATTCAAAAAAAAATCTAAAATTATTACCATGGATGCAGGTGATAAGTTGCCCCATTGGAGAGTCTTTCTAAATGCCTTTGCTCCGGTCTATTTTTTATCTTTCTCTTTGTTGCGCTGTTATGTGGAGACCGAACTTCTGGCCGGAAAAAGCTTTTTTTCCTATTATGTCGCCCTGCATCATGTTCTCTGGAATGCCACTACAATTTTGATTATTATTCTGCTGATGAATCTTATTTTAAAAGCTCCTATAATGCGTTTGCTCTGGGTGATGTATGGAATTACGGTAATGGCGATTCCTCTTTTTTACGCAATGGTGACAGGAGAAAATTTACGACTTGAATATTTAAAAGGATCGTTTTCTGAAATTATAAGTTATGTTGCAACATTTTGTTGGACATATTCAAAAAATAGGCCTCTTACGATCGAATTGCTGGTTATCTTCTTTTCCATGTTTGCTGTTGGATATGCTTATACCAAAAGCTTTTCTCGAGCCCTGTTCCTTGCCGTGTCGGTTCACATTGTAGGAAACATCTTTGCAGTCCATTGGGTCGGTCCGATACCGTATGCCAAATCTGTTGTGTTATTCAAAACTCAATGGAGCCATCATCAATTCATGTCCGTATTCTGGCTTAATATGCTGACGGCTATGACCATATTTTTTATTTGGCGTGCAGGATGGTTTGGCGGGATGAAACGATCCTGGTTTTATGCGACCCTGGCCGCCGCGGCCGTATGGGTGGTTCAAGCCATCATTTTCAATGTTACCGGCTGGTTTAACAGACCCTTTGATCTCCTAATGTCCGGTCTGCCGGTAGTCACCCTTACCTTTTTATTGGTGAGGTTTTTCTCCTCTGAACGTGGAATGCTTTCCGGTTGGGCCTGGGCCGCCATGAGTATTGTTTTTTTAATGCAACTGGCCGTGATGGGACCCATTTATTTTCATAGCATGAAGCCGGATCTATCCTTGCTATAATATTTGTTACCGGAATACGGAGTTATGGTTTGACTGGCATGATCTCATACCTCCAATTGTGTCGCAGTGATGTCGCACTGATCGCTTTCTTTTCATACCTTGTTGGAGCGGAAATGGCCGGAGGCACGGATCTGTATGATGTTATCATTGCCCTTGCAGTTACCCTGATTTCAACGAATTTTATTTACAGCTTCAATTCCTGGACGGACTGGAAAATTGACAGGGTAAGTAAAGTTTACAGACCCATTCCTAGTGGAAAGATAAAACCTGCTCAGGCACTCATCTATTCCCTTGTGCTGCTCATCCTTTCTATTGTTTATCCTTTGTTTGTTTATAAGTCCTATGTTACGTTATCACTCTTTCTTTTTCTCCCGGCACTGGGGCTTTTATATTCTGCCAGGCCTATCCGCTTAAGGAGATACCCGTTTGCGGCAACGGTTATAATTAGTATGGGATTGATAACGCCCATCATGTTGGGGTATTTTATGAATACGTCAGATACCTGTCTGATTCCTTTTTTTGTGGTTTTGTTCCTGTTTTGTTTAAGTGTTGTTCCACTCAAGAAGATAGAAGAGGTGGATGAGGACGAAATGAATGGGTATGGCAACCTGTATTCAAGATTTGGTATCATGATTTTAATTTGGCCGTTAGGCGGCTTGTCACTGGTTCTTTTATTGCTGCTTTTTTGGACTACGGGATATTTATTAAAGACCTACCTGCTTGTCATAACCATCAGTTCGATGGGTTGTATCCTCGTATTCGGCGTTTTGAGGGAAAAGCTGTATCAACTATATCAAACAATTATTTATATAGTGGTCGTTGAAGGGGTAATTTTTTATCTGATATTGATGTTGATAAATTCGTAAAAAGTCAAAAAAGCAGAGGCGCTGTTATGCTCGCCCAATACACAGAGTTTACATGCAAACCATAAGAAAGCAGATCATTGAACTTTTGGATAAAAGAGAGATGAGTGCCAGAGAGATCTCACAGACCATAAGAATTCGGGAAAAAGAAGTCTATACGCATCTTTCTCATATTTCGCGTTCTGTAAATGCTCAGAGAAAAAAATTAATTATCATACCTGCCGAGTGTTTGGAATGCGGATTTGTTTTTGAAAAACGAAAGCGGTTTACCCGCCCGAGTCGTTGTCCTCATTGCAAAAGTGAACACATCCGGAATCCATTTTTTCGAATTGGATAGCCCAAAATTCTTGTGATGAATTTATCAGGGTTTTCAAGCGGCTCATTTTTTCTGATACCATTTGCCGCTTTGATCCTGAATCCATTGGCCCGGCTTTGCCTTATTCTCAATTCGCTTTGCCCGCCGTTTTCCAACCAGGTCAACCGATGTTCCCTGCTGCTTTGCTATGGCGGTGTATACTTGTTTGCGGTCGCTGTTTTCAGCATTAATCACATCTTTTTTTGCCTGTTTACCGCCTATAAATTCCAAATATCCTTTATTGTTTTCTCCGATGACACCTTCTGCTTTGAGTACTTTTATAACCGCCAGACGCTCTTTCATTCTTGCCTTGATTTTATCAGATCCGGCAAAGGCGGAAGCTCCGGTAATCAATATAATAGATAAAAAAAATGAAATCATTGTTATGAAAAATTTTGTTTTCATATCTTAATCTCCTGATTATTAATAAGAAAAAAGTTTTTATTTTTTCCCGGAAGGCGTTTCATCAGCCACTTCTTCGGCGTTATCGATATCGCCGAAAAAATCATCCAGAGCCTTATCCACCTTAACGTTAACATCTATTGTAATATGGATCGGCTTTATTTCCACCGGAGCGACTTCTACTTTATGCTGGGTACATGCCTGAGCAACAAAAATAAAAACCGCACATAATAAAACCGCCGCACTTTTTAACATAACCCGACTCCTTTAATAATTTTAGGTTATTTAACGTCTCAGATATTCTACAACTTTTTAAAAGTTACCTTTTTCGGCCCTTCCGCCTCACTCCTCTTGGCAGGAGGGCGGGCTTATCCGGTTTAGGATAAACGCATTTGATTTCGGTGCAGCGTAGCGACGGCGTGTTTCTCTTGGAAACCGACTGACTGTTTGAAGGGCTTTAGCACGCGTTAGCCCGAGCCGAATGAAATTATGACTTAAAAAATCAATGGGATAATTTAGCGACGAATTGTTCTTAATAACTCCGGCGCGGCTAGGGCTTACGGGTGTTTAAGCACAAGTTTCAGTCGGTTGGAAAGAGATACACGCTGTCGTGGAGCGTTCTCCCTGTATTGGGATTCAAATGCGTTTGCCCCGTTATCCGGTTTGGTTTTTATTGTATCATATCCAATAAATCCTTATAATGCAAAATTTTATTCAAAGGGACCTTAAAATTTACATCAAGACTGATACCCTGAAAAACCGAGCCTTTAATATCTGGTTCAACTCTGGCAAACCCTCCTATCTCTTTTTTATACACAAAGGGCAACGGGCGGGTGGGTTTGCCGTCGAACTGCAGCCGCAATAATACATTTTCTCCTTCTGTCATAAGATTCAGTTTTGCCCAGTCGTAATCATAATCTTTCAAGGCTTCCCTGGCAAGCTCTATTTGAGCGTATTGAGGGGTGTTGGCCGGAATACCGGCGGTAAGTATTTCTGTTCCTGTCAAACGAATGGTACCCCCTTCTCCGGGAGTGGAAAACAGGAACCCGTCTTTAAAAAGAATTTTGTCGTTATGAATTCTAATGGGCAACCTGCCGCTCACCGTGCCCTGTCCTTCAGCATTTACTGCACCAAACTGTTCAAGAATCATTGCAAGTTTTAGTCGATCGCAATATAAAACCAGATTGTAATCTGTAATTTTAGGATAAATTCGCATGGTCTGAACATACACATTTCCGTCACACCAACCAAAACCGCCCTTTTCGAGAAAAAATGACCTGCCGGATTCTATTTGAAATTCGATGGTACCATCATGGATATTCAGTTCACCAAACAAAGCTTTTTCAAAACAAAGTTTTTGCTCCGGCGCACTGCGCATTTGGAACAAATCAGTTAAAAATAATGAAGTTTGAATCCCATGTATCGCAGCCTCCTTTTCTTTGAGCATCAGGGTTGCATTATTTAAATGTGCATTCAACGAACTTTTAATTCCGGTATTATCAAAAGTAAGGTCACCATTTAGTCCGAATTCCCCGTTAAAGGTTACCCCGTTTGCTGAAGGAACAAATTGTCCCAGATCAATGTCAGATACGATTTTATAATCTTTGAGCTCAAAATGAATCCCGGCTCCATAATCGTTGGAAGATAACATCCCGGCTTTTCCTGTAAAATTGATCGACAGATCCGGAAGAAGGTTGCTGATATGCACTCCTTTGAAAACCAAACCCGAACCTTTTTGCTGAACCGTTCCCGTAATAGAGCCCAGGTCCCGATTTCTCCACTGAAGTCTATTTACGGAATATTTTCCTTTTTTACCGGTGCCTTTAAAAGGCCATTTCAGCGGAATAAAGCCACACATACCATCAATCTTTGTTTTACGCTTTGAATCGGTTATGCCGGTATCTTCGAATTTGAAAACACCGTCAACCTGCAAAACCTGCTGTTTTTCTTCCCAAAGTTTTCCGGTCAGTGAAACCATGGGTATTTTAGTATTTGCCCATGCCGTTACCAAATCCGTATCCCGAGCTTTGAGTTCAAAGGTTGCGAATTCTCGTCCCTTTTTCATTGATTTACTGAGACGGGTGTTGCCTTTCAGGGATATCGAGGGTATTTTTATGGTTCCGAATATTGAGTTCACTTTAACATCAGGGGCGAGGACGTTATAAGTAGCAAAATCTTTTGCATGTTCCCCGTTTCCGGAAACAGTGAATATGGGCGGGTTTGAACCAATATCCAAACCGTTGACCCTAAATTTGCAGTTTCTGGCGGTGCCGGATATTTCCCATTCTTTCCCTCCTCTCCCGTTGATTTCAATCTTAAAGGGATGTTTTCCCTTTTGAGTGTTTTGCAAAGTCTGCAGTTTAAAATTGTTATAGGCAATTTCGGTATTGATAAATTTAAAGCAGGCAGATGCAGAAGATATTTTGAAAGGCCTGAATTGAAACGATGCTTGACCATTTATATCAGCTTCTCCGGATAAGATCAGCCCCGGAATCAGATTTGCAAAATCAGCAAATCTTCCAAGATGAATTGAAGTTGTATCAAATCCGAGAAGAACTTGTTCTTTTTTCATATGAATATTCGCTTCAAAGACGATTTTCTGACCTCCGGGATACAACTTCAAAATACACTCCAATACCTCCCCTCTCCACGTGTTCCGATCTGTTTTCCCGGGAAAAATCTCAAGTTCAATGGGAAGTCTTAACGTCTTTCCCTTGTACTCGAACACAACAACGGCATTTCGGATTTCCAGACGCCCAATCGAGAGTGTTTGCAAACTGTCTGTTGAAGAAGGAACTGTTTTTTTTGACGATTGAAGTTGTGCAAATAGGATATTTAAATCCAATTGGCGGATTCTGAATTCCTGATTTTTATATTCGCAAAACAGTTCTATTCCGCTTAACATCACTTTTTTTATCTTTTTTTTAAAAAGTTCTCCGGGTGAATAATCTATCTGCACGGACGCTATTGAAAGCGCAGGGTTTTTATCATTGCCGATTCGAACAGATCCTAAATCGGTTCCGAAAAAACCTATTCTGCGAACATCGCAGGAATAAAACTGTACCCCTGATTTGTTGGCTATTTCAGGAATTAATTTGGATTCTATATAGGTCGGGATGTAAAAATAAAGGCAGGTCAGCATGCAAAAAAGGATTAAAAAAACAAAGAGAAAAGAAAAACCCAAACCCAATAATTTATGTTTTAAAGGCATTTTCGCAGTAAGTTAGTGCCCATCCATAAATCTATATTGGGCACAAATTAAGTTTCCAATGCAGAATGGCGCAATTATTTACCAAATATCGATGACTTCATATCGGTGGATCACACATTAAAACGAAAGGTTATAATATCTCCGTCCCGGACCTCGTAAGTTTTTCCCTCAAGTCTTACATTTCCCTTCTTTCTGGCCTCATGATAGGTGCCGGCGGTTATGAGATCTTCATAGAAAATCACCTCTGCACGTATGAACCCTTTTTGCATATCTGTATGGATTACCCCTGCCGCGTCAACGGCTTGGGTCTCTTTTTTTACGGTCCAGGCTTTTACTTCATCACTAACCACGGTAAAAAAAGAGATAAGACCAAGGAGTTCATATGTTTGTTTGATGACCCTGTCCATGGCAGATGCTGTAATGTTGAACTCAGATAAAAACTCCTCTGCTTCTTCAACGGACATCTGGGCAAGTTCCTGTTCGAGTTTACCCCTCACAACCGTGCAGTTCTCCGTGGATGTCAAATCTGCTGCTTCAGGAATGGTGTCATCCTCATCTTCGTTATTAAACATAACCAGCATGGGTTTTGCGGATAAGAAAGCATATCCCCTTAAATGATGAGCAGATGCAAGATCCGGGCACTTTCTTAAAGGCGTCTCGTTTTCAAGATTTTTAAGACATTGGTTTAAAAGCGAAACTTCCTGAGGAGACATCTTCTTATTCCGTCCTCTTTCCAGTTCGACATTTTCCAGCTTTTTTTCAACCACAACAAGATCAGCGAGTATCAGTTCCTGATCCATAGCTTGAAAATCATGGTATGGTCTCGGTTTTTCAAGACCGTATACACTGAAATTTCGGATCACATGAATCAAAGCATCACAGTCCCTTACCTGATTCCAAATTTTCTGATCTTTTTTTTGCCTCAGCATTCCCGGAAGGAAATATTCCACCTGGGCATAAATGGTCCTTTTGGGTTTATACATCTCAGTTAAGACTGCCAAACGTTGGTCAGGAACCGGTATCGTACCGATACGGTTTTCTCCCTTATGGCCTTCAGGAAGAAGGCTTTGCGTTAATGCTTCAAATATCGTGGATTTGCCCGATCCGGGGAGACCTATAATTCCGAGTTTCATTTTGTAAACGCTCCCGTAGTCATTTATGGAACCGTAATTTTTAAGAAACCATTGATTTTATTATTGCCACAAAACGATTGAATATATTTAAGTACTTAAGAAGGCCAGACAAATTTCTTAATAAATCGTAGAGTTAATGCCAAGCATTATTTGACAGGGTAAATGATTTGTGTTTTGTCATTTGATTTTTTGACATAAAAACACAAGAAACCAAAGTTTAAGCACTAAAACCTATATCAATTTTTATTGAAATTTGAAGAAAAATGTTACTATTCGTCAATAGCCCCTTAGTTGTAAATTTTGTGATTTTTGTGGCAAACCTTTTTCCATTCTGCCACTAAGGCACCAAGGAACGAAGAAAGAATAAAAAATATATCCTTTGTGTCTTAGTGTGGCAAATATTTTTGGTTTCTGCCTGTCTGGGTTAGGTTATTATATCAAAAAATTGATGATGTATTTTAATGAAAGAAAGAGAATTGCAATTCCCAATATAAGTTTTATAGCTCTGGCCGGAAAATATTTTTGTAACCTGGCACCGCAATACATTCCAAAAAAACCGCCGGCACCAAAAAGCGCACCCAGCATCCAATCAGGAGCAATCGCCAGACCTGTATCGGCGTATATGGGAGCAATTAAGGTATAAAAGGCAACACCGGCAATAGATGTTAAAAATGTTCCCAGCAATGCAGCACCGGCAATGGTATAAACCGGCAGTCCGAAAATTGCCATTAAAAACGGCGCAATTATCGCCCCGCCGCCAATGCCGTATGTGCCGCCGATTATCCCCACAATAAAAGTCAGCGTCAAAAGAATGATGGTATTAAATGAAAACGTTTCACCGTAAAATTCATATGTGTAGTTTGTAAAAGAAAATCTGACGGTTCTTACTGCCGCTTTTCTTTCTAAGCCTGGTCGTTGCCCGAAGCGGATTTGGTTTGACCTTTCCTTGAATTTTTCCTCAAGTTCCCTGGTTTTTTTCTTTTTTGAGCCGGCTTTCCCGGTCAAATCATAAAGCAGCCTGATAGCGATGTAAAGCAATACACAACCCACAAAAAATTTAAAGTTTTTTGGATCCGGAAGGTATTTAATTCTAAAAACAGCACCCATAAATACACCCGGTAATGTGCCTGCGATGATCACCCAGGCCAGAGGCCACGCCATTCTTCCTTCCCTGATATATCGATAAACTCCGCTGGGTATCGCAACGATGTTGTAAACCAGATTTGTCGGACTCACCGCAGGGCTGGTAAACCCTAGGATGCTGATTTGAAAAGGGAGAAGCAAAAAGGCGCCGGATACCCCTCCCATGGAAGTAAAAAAAGAAACAATAAATGCAACGATAAACGGAACTAAAGGAAAAACTTCAACACCCGATTCCGGAAAAACCATGATTGCGCCCCTTTTCACTTTTAGTTTCTTAATTGTGAATTTTGTGCTTTTTGTGGCAAAACTTTTGCCATTGAAATATTATTGGTTCCGGCCCGTCCGCCTTACTCCGCTTGGCAGGAGGGCGGGCTTGTCCGGGTTAGGGTCTCGGAAAATAATAAATCCTTCAAGATTACGCCGGATCTATTTTTTCCGAGGCCCTTAATACTCTCAAATAAACAAATAATCATCTCGAATTCAAGAAAAGAATACCTGTATGTTTAATGAGGTCACGCACATGTGTCTGGAAAATCGTCAATCTTTGATAATCAGAAAAAAGAAGAGACCTTTGAAAAACGTTCAATTTTGTTCAAGACCAAGGAAGGCGAAAATTTTAACCACAGGAATACATTGAGTATTTTGAGGATTAAAATTTGAGCCTGACGCCGGAATTGGGCAAAAGGGGGCGTTTTGCAAAGGTCTTAAGAATTAGGTTTCTTGGGGATTAAACCATCCCTCCCTTCCGGCTCCCCTTTGCTAGATAGGAGTCATCCAGGGGCGCTAACCCTGAATCCGCCTTAAATCTCTTCAGCAAAGGTTAACCGGAGTAGGGAGAAACTATATGTTATTATTAATCTTGATCAAACACCTTGCTGGAATAGTGGATCAGACCCTGTATCTTGGCATCACGTAATTTTTTTATCATGGGCAGATTTCTTCTCAAACGCCGCCCCTATTTTTTGCAATAGTTCCTCAAATTTAAGCGGTTTCAGACAATAATCAAAAGCACCCAGCTTTATCCCCTCAATACTTGTTTCCATCGAAGCGTGTCCCGTAAGTAAAAGAACTTCGGCCAGGGGCTGAATCTTCTTGATTTCCAACAATGTTTCTATACCGTCCATCCCTCCCGGCATTTTGATGTCGAGTATAATGACATCAAATAATTGTTCCTTTAAAAGGGCAACGGCTTCTTCTCCGCTGGTCACACCGGTTGCATCCAGTTTTCTCTTTTTCAGTCGATTTATAATTGTTTCTAAAAAATCAACCTCATCATCAACGACCAGTATTCTGAACATATCTATTTTAATCTCCTTATTATTTTTTTCCCGGAATTTTAATAGGAAGCTTAACGCTGAAAACAGCCCCTTCTGATATTTTGCTCTCCACTTTTAGGGTGCCGCCCAGTTTTTTAATAATATTATAGCTCACCGACAGACCGAGACCGATCCCTTTGCCGGTTTCTTTGGTTGTGAAAAAGGGATCAAAGACCTTTTTCAGATGTTCTTTGGCAATACCCGGGCCGTTATCTTTTATAGCGACTACAATCTGAGAATCCTTTTTCCGCGTTTTGACTTCAATCAATCCATCCTTTTCGACAGCATCAATCGCATTGTTTATCAGGTTCAAAAACACCTGCTGAAGCTGAGATTGATCACTTGCGATAATCGGCAGTTCAGACTGGAAATCTTTGCTTATTTCGATGTTGTTTGTCTGGGTATGACTTTGCAAAAGCTCTAGGGTCTGATTTAACACATGATTAATATCAACATCATCTAAACGATGCTCCATCCTTCTGGCAAATCCGAGCATATTATGGGTTATTTTGCGAGCCCTTTCCACGTATTCTTCAATTTTATTTACGGATTGTTCATACTCTTTAAAATTTTCACTCTCCTGAAATTCCTCTTCGTCCAGCAAATCCCGCATCCATCCTGCTTTTTCACCGATTATCGCAAGGGGATTGTTAATCTCATGAGCAATTCCGGTAGCCATCTTTCCCAGGGCGGCTATTTTATCAGATTGAATCAGTTGTTCATTAAGTTCGCTAATCCCCTTGTCAGCTTCTTCCAGATGCCTGAAGATAATACGCATGGTAAAAAAGGTGGTCATAATCATTACCAGACAACCAAAGACGATAATTATGATTTCCGTATTTCTGGTTGTCAACAACCCGCCTTTCTCATCTCCGACGTCCTGGGTGATCACCAGAAGCCATTCGTTATTTTTCAACCAGGTTCCGGCAACATGTTTGGTTTTGCCGTCAGCCTTAATTTTTTCGGCAACCGTAGTGCCTTGACCAAAAAGTGTCAGATCCAAATTTGATTTGCCCAATATCTTGCCGGAAAAACGAGGAGCTGTCTGATACATCCCGGTTTTATTGATGAGATAAGCATCACCTGACTTGCCTGTCTGGGCGGTCCTTACCAATTTATTAAATATGTCCGAATCGACGGTTGCCCTCAAAATCCAGCTCCGGCCGTTGCTGTATCCGCGCACAGCAATAACAAAATGCGGCCATTGGCGGTAACCCATGTAAACATCACTGATATATTTGCCCTTACTCATCACCTCACTGAACCAGGCCTGTTGAAAATAATTTAATCCTTTGAGGTTATACGGCCCGGCATATGCCAGGTGTTGACCGGCGCTGTCGATAACACCTAAATCAATCAGGCCGTCCGTACGCCGGCTGATTACCTTAAATATTCGGTTCAGATTCTCTTGCTGTTTTAAGTCATCAAAAGAATGGGTGTCCACAATGGTGGCAAGGATGGCGGTTCGTTCCCTTAAGAACACTTCCACCGCATCAGACTGGGATCTTGCCCGGTATTTTATCTGATCTTCAATCTTTTCCCCATATGTTCTGGCAAACTGGTAATAGATTGTTTCTCCCAGAAAGACCAGAGGAATAATGGAAACACACAGGATGATGAGCATGATTTTTCTTTGAAGATTTATGTATATTGATTTGCTTTTATAAAACACCATTAAAATTCCTCTATACCCCCCCCCAGGTGGTTGTGTACAGATATTCTTCTCCTTTTACATCCTTATTAATGAAGGTTTCGATATGGGTATTAGATAACGAATAGTTGATGTTGTCCGGGCATTTATCCATCAATTTCCCGCCCGAGCGCGGTTCTGTCTGCGGTAGGCCGTTGGCATTAAAGATATAGGCCTCTCCTGTTTTGCCGATGCGAACACTTTTTACGATATTATTAAATATAACCGAATCTATCGTTGTGCGAATCACCCACTTTTTACCTGCTTCCTCCTTGGTAACAGCGATAATAAAGTGGGGTATTTCCCGGTAACCTGAAAAAATGTCGCTAATGTAATACCCATGTTTCATCACTTCCTTGAACCAGTTTGCATCTTTATAAACCTTTGCCCTTAAATCGAAGGGTCCGTGATAGGCAACATGTACTCCGGCTTGGTTAAAGACTCCCAGATCAACAAAGGTGTGGGATTCTCTTTGTAAGTGATCAAACACGGTGTCAAGTTTTTCTGATTGATTGAGATCTTCGTATGTATAGGAATTAAGAATAAAATTTAAATCGTGCTTCCGCTCCTTGAGAAAGGACTCGATCATTTGCCGGTGATCGTGGACAATTCTTTTCATGCTTGCAATCGTGCTGTTTTCTGATGATGTTTTGAAATAATAATAGCCGATGCCCAGGGCCAGCATGAATGGAATTAATGGAACCAGGATCATACAGGCAAGAATGACTCTCCTTAGTGTTGAAAAATGATCCGGCATCATAATTTCCTCACAGAAAGCATGCCTTTAGACTCTTTTAAATAGAGCAATCTGCATGCCAAAAATAGCCACAAAGGGAAATGCGGCTAATATGCTAATATAATTGTATTTATATGATTAAGAAAAATTTTTAAGATAAGATTTGCGTGGCGGGTTTGTCAGGATTATTTACACATTGTTAAAAAAAATGAAACCAAAGGATGCGGATTCAAACCAGGCAAGATTTTATTTTGAGTTGAGAATTGTCTGAATGTCATTATCGATTTTTGATCGATAATGGTTCAGGGCGGCAGTATTGGCCATAATCATATCGAGTTGACGGGTATGAAGCGTCAGGTAACCCAGAATTGCAAGGTAATTTTTCATTAAATCCATTTCATGACCCTCTACGCGGGCGATCAGGTTATCCTCATTGATTTCAATCCTGAAACCATGTTTCTCCAATATATCTCCGATAAAATGTATCCGTTTAAGCCGTCTATGATAGTCTGCCGCGCCCCCCTTAAATTGAAAGCTTATGTAATTTTCGATGGAGCGCTCACTGACCAGAGCCTCCATGATGGAAAAGTGATAACCGAGCCTGGAACTTAAGCTGCAATAATTTTTAGAGATCATAAAATAGTTACGGTCGGAATAAGCTGAACGAACACCAGGGGTTAAGGCCCTGTTTGTGGTTGACTGAAACATGACGGATATGAGTCCCTTGCCGTCAATTGCGGGCGGGCCGTCCCATGGAATAGCCGTGAACCCGTCCCAGAAGGCCAGCATGGGAATAGAGACAATATTTTCGAGTTTAACATACTTTCCGTCCAATTCTTCTTTAAATCCGTCATCCAGATTCAATACCCACCACTGCATCGGCACATTATAATAAAGCTGTTTGCTCGATTTTTCGGAAAAATTGTGTTCCTTGCCAAAATTGAACATCTCCTGCACAGATTTTTCATGGATAAACCGGGTAATATCATGGAAGGTCTTGCAGTTGGACGGATTAAAATCAGGAGAATCAGGGTTGAGCAAGTTTAAGATTACAATAAGGCTGCTGACCTGTTTTAGATTTTCATAAACCGGGCTTCCTTGCATAAGGTTTTTCTTTTTCTCGGACTTTTTCAGCAATGACTCGATTTTTCCCCTATATATTACACGAGAATCGGCATCAACCGTCACCATTTCTCCATGGCTCAACCGATCCATAGCATTGGGCACCCCAAAGAGTGCAGGGACTCCGAACTCCCTTGCAACATTGGCAAGGTGTCCTGCAAAGCCGCCCTGCTCCGTTATCACGGCAGCGGATCGATTTAAAAGGGAGGCCCATCTGGGGAGCGCCTGCCGTGTAACAAGGATATCCCCTTCGAGAAATCGCAGCATATCTATTCCTTTGTTCGCCAGATAGACTGAACCGCAGGCAGCGCCGGGGCTTGCGGTAATCCCCCCCCTGGTGATCACGACTTCACGATCTGCTTGCATCGCCGATTCAGGAATATCTCTTTTTTCCATCTCCATTTGCCGCAATGGCCGGCATTCCAGGATATAAATAGTGCCATCCTGGGCAACAGCCCATTCAATGTCCTGGGCTACTGCATAATATTCTTCAATCTTAACCGCAAGTTCTGCCAGATCAAAAGCCTGATTTTTATCAATAGCGGCCAGATTCCTGGTTTTTCCGGTCAACTCCGTGCGGCATACACCTTCTTCAGGAAAGCAGACAAATTTTCTTTTCTTGGTTTTTATATCTTCACGAATAATTTCCATGGGTGCTTTTCTTGAAACAACAAGAAGGTCACAGGCATCACTGCCGTCAACAACAGACTTGGCCAACCCCCATGCAGCGTTTATAAAAATCGAATCATCCCTCATATCAACGGGGTGATGTGAATAAATGACACCACCTGCAACAGCATCCACCATGGCCATGCATCCCACACACATGGAAATATCTTCATCCTTGAATCCCCTGTTCAACCGGTAGGTGATGGCCTGAAGAGAGTATTTGCTTGCAAGAACTTCCTTATACACCTGGAAAATGCTCTGAATACTTACGTTTAATACGCTCCGATACTGGCCCGCAAATGAGCTTTCCTGTGTATCTTCCCCCAGAGCGCTGCTTCGCAGGGCCAGAGTTGTCCGGTCACCTGTTTCGGATTCAAGTTGTTTCCATGCCTGCATGACAGAATCAGCCAGATCATCCGGAACTTTGGATGTTATAATAAGCTGCTGGATTTCTGAACTCAGGGTGTAAAGCCTTTCCATATTGTTCACATCGGCGGACTGAAAGCGCCTGTCTATTTCCGCCTGCAAATGGTTTTCCCTGATAAACTTTTCATAGGCGGCCGCTGTAATGACAAATCCTCCGGGAACTTTAATCTGAAGCCTGTTTTTTATTTCCCCTAGATTCGCCATCTTGCTTCCCACAAGATCAGTCATCTCTTTATACACATCATTCAGGGGTAAAATAAACCTTTCATCTTCCATGGATTTCTTCTGTGATAGCAGGAGGTCGATATTTTGCTGTATATCATTGAACCGGTCATTGAGCTTTCCGTACTCGCCCGGGGCGAGCTTTTCTATATTTTTTATCATATTAAAAACATTAACAGATACCGCCGTGCAACTTGACCTGACAAAGGACATGCCAAAGGGTTGTCTGCCCTGAAGGGCTCGCTCAATATCGGCCATAATTTTGAGAGCTCTGTTGTTGGCATTTAATAGGAGCTTGAAACTGTGATATCTAGTCTTAAAGGCAATTCGAAGTTCTTCAACATCAGCAGCATCCAGTTTTGGCTTCTTTATAAAAAGCTTTTTAAAACCATTAATCAGTGTGCCCATAAGATTAACCTGTTACAAGAATAATCAAAGCCGGGTTCTTCAACCCCGCATCTTTACTGTTCCAGCTTCAGCCCCCAGCCCTCAAACATAAACATAATTGCAAAACCATACCAGAGGGTATAGACAACATAAAACACCAGAGAAAAGATAACAATTCCAGTCCGGTCTGATATTTTCTGAGGCTCGATTTTATAATAGTTGTAAGAACATTCCACCGCCTTTTTTACAACTTGAGAAACCACTTTAGCGGCTTCGAACTCCTTTTGCTTTTTTAAATCCTTGTCCATGGACTTGAGCGCCTTCCACCAGTTAAACAGGACCTGTCTTTCGTTGTATCCGTATTTGGAAGAGATTGTCTGTCCGTCATTTATATACATGCTGTCTGCATCGGCGAGACAGTTTGCAAGGATTTTGCCCAAATCTCCCTCGATTTTCAAACCGGTTCCGGATACATTGACCAGTGCCCCGCCTTTCATAAACAAAGAGGCCGTTTGTTGTGCCCGGGCCTCGTCTGCCATATCAATGGCCACCTGAACAGACTTTCCGGAAAACGTATCGGTTTCCTTCTTGACCTTTGGAATGTAATAGGCCGATCCCTTTGATATGGAGTTGTACAGGTTATCTAAATATTCCAAACCGTTATGGCCCTTGAAAACCGGCGAAAATATTATTACCAATATTACTGCAAACCCGATTAGCAATCCGGAGCCGCCATAAAATTCTTTCTTATGTTCAATCATGACTTAACCCCCTCACCTTTAAGCACCCGGATATTAATAAGGAACGTGCCGATTACCCAGATCGAGAATCCGGCGATTACGATGAAAAAGGCCCAGACGCCAATGGATTCTAAGAAAGCGCCTGTGCCTTTTGATATTGTAATAACATCCATGGCGCCCAGCTTGGCCGGCAATGCAAAGATACGGTTGAGAAAACCGGCCAGGACCGCCATGGCGTAGAAACCGCGGATCGTGATACCACGAACCACCTTTGTGACAATTGCACCGACCTGAATACCCACCAGGGATCCCAGCAGCATACCCATGGCCAGGCTATAAAAAATAAACCCGTAAATTGCGTACTGGCTGATTGCGGCATAGCCGGCGGTAAATACAGCCTGAAAAATGTTGGTTCCTATCGCGGTCATGGAGGAGACGCCCAGGACATAGATAAATATCGGGAAGGTTAAAAAACCGCCGCCAACGCCCATAATACCGGCCGTAAGTCCGACCAGCCCGCCGCTTAAGACCAGAAAGATCCATGAAATACTTCTTCCGGTGGGTGTAAGATCAAAATCAAATTTGACTTTGGGAGGAATATTGACGGCCTGGAGCTTTTTGGGAAGATTTGCCATTTCTACCCCTTCTACTTTTTCGCCATGGGCATCCTTTCCGAGAAAGTCCCAGTGCTCGGTCTTTTTTGCCTTGAGAAAGTCGGTCATGGCGTAAGTTCCAAAAAAACCCAGCATAAGGGAATAGACTGTCGTGATAAATGCGTCACTGAGCACCGGGTTGATTTCATAGAGCACGCGGTTGATGACCCCGCCGAGGGTTGCGCCTAAAATGGCACCGATCAGAAAGACCGCCGCAATGGCGACGGAAACATTTCCCAGCTTACGATGAATGACACTTCCCATGATGGCCTTTGCAAAGATATGAAAAAGGTCGGTCCCGACGGCTAATATGCCTTTAACGCCCGCACTCATCAAAGCGGGCGCAATGATGAAACCTCCGCCTGCACCGATGCAGCCGGTAATCAGCCCTGCGCTCAGGCCGATAAGAATCGAGACGACAAATATGCCTGTGCTGTAAAAGGCAGGGCTGTAAGCTTTTTTGCCGCCCAATAAACTCGGCATGGCCCCACCGATCTGATCTGCAAACGCAATACCTCCCAATAATATGGGAATCGTCAGCAAACTTAGTATTAAAAGCCGTTTTTTGTCACTAAAAATAGTAGTTGATACACCAATCTCCCACCTTGCATGGGTCTTTGCGCCCATCATCATAAATTGACCCCACTGTCTTAGAAAATTCACTGTAATACCGCTCCCTTAGTTTTTTTTTACTAGCTTATTATTTCCTCAAGCTTTTCGATTTTTTCTTTCTGTTAGGAAGCATAACGTTGAAAAAAGATTTTGCTCCATAATCTCCTCTTAGAAGGATTGCCTTTAACTACCTTAAAGAACAGCAATCTCCATGCCAGATATAGCAACAAAAAAACTTGGCTAACCTTTTTAAAAAATTGTCATTTATTAATTTCGGAAAGTTTTTAAAATGAGAGCTGCGGACAGGTATGTCAAGATTATTTACACATTGTAAAAAAATTAAAACAGGAAATGCGCTTAAAGGTGTTTGCCTCCACTAAACCAGGTAACTTTTTTTCAAAAAAGAAAAACCTGGTTTTTTAGATCTACCCGGGCGTTTCCTCATGCAGACAGATCAGAGATGATTGGCTGTGCTTTTAAACAATCTGGCAGGAAACAAAAGTCTTAAGTTAGAAAGCGCCACCGCTTCTTCTTAGAAGAAGTTTGGCTTCGGCTTTTCTGATTCTTTCTTCCTGCTCGTCTTTTCTCTTCCTAGCCCCTTCCAGCTTGGCAGTAAGATCGTTAAAATCCGCCGGTTTCATGAGATAATCAAAAGCCCCTAATTTCATTCCTTGAACAGCGGTTTCGGTACTCCCGTGTCCGGTAAGCATGATGACTTCGACCAGAGGATATTTCTTCTTTATTTCTCTTAAGGTTTCGATGCCGTCCATACCCGGCATCTTAATATCTAGAATGACCACATCAATATCGGCTTTTCCCAATGTGTCAAGCCCTTCCTGACCGCTGTAAGCAACGGTAATTCTTTCACCCACCTCTTTCAACCTTAAGGAAAGCATTTTAATAAAATCTTTCTCATCATCGACTAACAGCACCTTGGTTGGTATCTTGATCATGACTTTTTTTCTCCTTTATAAGCTTATTGGGTTGAACCACTCTGTTTTGCCAGATTATCCAAAAACGGGATGCGTTCATCCTGGTCCAGATCCTCTTTTATTTCATAATATCTCGGCAGCCTGATGCAAAAGCTTGTCCCGTGACCTAACCGGCTTTTTACCTGGATGGTTCCACCCAACTTTTCAATAATGCCGCGCGTAACGGATAGCCCGAGACCTGTCCCTTCACCCGGAGATTTGGTGCTGAAAAAAGGCTCGAATATTTTGTCCAGGTTTTCTTTGGGTATGCCCTGCCCGTTGTCCTGCACGGTGAGGTTTATTTCTCCGTTCACCGCTTCAAGCATGATGGTGATTTTGCCTCCGGATCCGGTGGCATGAATGGCATTGGTTATAAGATTAATCAACACCTGCCTTAACTGGTAGGGATCACTCCAGATAGTGCCTGTGTTAGGGGCTGTTTCCCGGATAATTTCCATCTCCTTTTTAGCAATTTCCCTGTTTACCAGTTGTATGGCTTCATCCGCCAGTTCAGAAAGGTTCACTTCAGCCAGGACAGAATCGTCTTTTTTGGCAAACTCCAAAAGCTGATGGGTAATTCTCCTGGCCCTATCAACCCCCTTTTCTATTTTATTTAAGGCCATTTCAAAGTCCTGCTTGCGGGGCATTTGGGCCATTTCTTCTTTGTTTATAATCAGCTTCAGCCAGCCCGCCGATTCATTTATAATCGCCAACGGGTTATTAATCTCATGAGCCACACCGGCCGCCAGTGTTCCCAGGGAGGCCAATCTTTCAGTGGTTATCATTTGCTGTTCCATTTTATTTCGGAATTCGGCTTCCCGGAGCTTTTCTTCTTCCCGCTCGACTTTGTCATAGGCCTGTTTGATCTTGCTTAGCAGATGTTCAAATTCTATGGGTTTGCTGAGATAATCAAAAGCGCCTGTTTTAATCCCATCAACACCATCCTGAGTTGCGGCATGACCGGTTAAAAAGATAACTTCCGTCCTGGGATGTTTTTTTTTGATATGGTGCAGGACTTCAATTCCATCCATACCGGGCATCTTAACGTCCAGCACTACAACGTCCATCTCTTTTTTTCCAAGAATGGAAAGTGCTTTTTCTCCGCTTTCGGCCTGCTCAGGAGGGATCCCCTTTTTTGCCAAGCGTCTGGCGAGAGTCTGTCGAAAATCATCTTCGTCGTCAACAAGAAGAAGGCGTATATCTTTCATGTTTGTTTTTTCCGGTTAACAATTACGGGTTACACAATAAAACTTTAACATAATAATACGTCAGTTTTTTGAAGAAATCAATGTTACGAACTATTTAATTTGATCACACCAGCCCTAATACTTTCCACCATGTGGATGCCACAACCACTAAAACCAGCAATAAAATCGGGGTGGCCACAAGTCCCACTTTAGTGAGATCAGCAGCCTTGAAATATCGATAACTGTATGAGATGGCGTTGGGTGGACAACCGATCACTAAAAGCATGGCAAATGAGGTGGCCATTCCCAGACACAGCGCGATAACCGTGGGATCTACTCCCTCCAGCCGGGCCATTGGAATCACGATGGGCAAGATCAGGGCGGCGGCAGCCACGTTGGCCATGGCATTGGTAACCAGAGCCCCGAAAACAGCTACGCCGGCAAACAGCAGCAACCAGCCTCCGCCTTGAACCAGAGGGAAAAACAGGTTGGCAAAATAGGTGGCTGCTCCCGAGTAACCCATGGCCAGACCCAGGGAAATGCCGCCGCCGAAAATAAAGAGCGCGGTTCCCCATTCCAGGTTGTCATTGATATCCTCCCATTTCAAAATGCCGAAAAGGACCAGGGCGCCAACACCCAGCATTCCGGTAACCGAATAGTGAACCCCATGGAATCCCTTGGTCAACCACAGAGCAAATGTCACCCCAATGATAATCAGGGTCCTTTTTTCCAGAGCACTCCAGGGACCGATTTCCTCATCAAATACAGGCAGTTTATACTTGGGATCCGGACGAAAAACCAGATAGACGATCGTAACCGCCACAGGTACGCAAATAATAGCCGCCGGCATGGCATACTTTATCCAATTGAAAAAGCTAATCTCCAGACCGGTAAATTCCTTGAGAAAAGCAGCAGCCACCATACAGCGCCCCCCACCGATCAGCGATCCCATACCGCCGCAAGAACAGGCAAAGGGGAGTGACAGCATCATAAACCTGGCCGTTCTTGTGTGCGGATCAATGCCGGCAGCTCTCATCAATGGGAGCATGGTTATAATTCCAATGGCGCATGCCGCGGCATCATGCATAAAGGAAGAAGATATGCCTAAACTGATGGCAATAATAAAGGTGAACTTGGTAACACTGGTTCCCGCTTTTTTGACTATAAAATACCCGAGCCGTTTTGTAATCCCGGCTTTATCCAGGGAGATGGCAAAGATTAAACAGCACATGATAAAGACCACCACCGGATGCATATAAGGCGCCCAGGCCCCTTTGACATCGCTGATTCCCATGACGACCAAAAACACGCCGATACATATGGCAGTGATTTCCAGGGGTATGGGTTCTGCCACAAAGAGAAAAAGAAGTACTGCAAGCACCGCCAGAAACCGCTTTGCTTTGGGCGAAAGACCGTTCACATAATCGACATGCACCCCTTCTAGTTTTAACTGCGCCGCCTTATCCTGTAAAAACTGAGCCGTAGATTCAGGGCTTTTGGGATGTATTGCTTCGACGATATACTCTTTGGCCTGTTCCTTTTCAGCGGGAACTAAGGTGAAATGCTGGCTGATATTCTGCAATAATAACCGGTTGACATCTCCGGTTAGCTTAAATTTGGTTCCTTCGGGTCTGGGTAACAAAATAACAATAATACCGAGCGCAAATGCTAAACCGAGTTGGAATTGCCTGCTTTTGAAAAACATTTTTTCTCCTTTCAAGTCTGTTTTGCTTGCTTATATGCTTCCCTGATCTTGGCCAGAAGTTCTTCAAGATCACAGGGCTTTGTAAGATAATCTAAGGCTCCGAATTTAATACCGTCTTTGGCCGCCGCTTCGGACCCATGACCGGTAAGCATAATCACGGCAAGATTCGGATCCATTTTCTTGAAGATTTTCAAAATTTCAATTCCATCCATATCTTCCATCTTCAGATCCAGGACGGCCACGTCAAAATTGGCCTTTCTTATGGCCTGTAAAGCTTCAACCCCGCTGTAGGCCTTGGTTACATCAATGTCGCGTTTGGACATCCGTTTGGCAATTATGTCGGCAAAACCTTTCTCATCATCCACAAGGAGAAGCTTTATCTGACCGGCCTTGTTTTTCTCATTTTCTGACATTATATTCTACCTGCAATAGACAAGATGAAACACTAACTGAGCAATAAAATTGAATATTAACGATCAACCATTTATGGAAGCCGTTTCGCTCCATGTATCTAAATCAGCAGTCGGGGTGTTTTTCTTATAAAGTTTTGAAAATAGCGTAATGAATGATCAGCAGCGAAATCATACACTGTTTGAATACATTAGGAATCGTTAAGATAGAACAGCGGTATTTTGTGTTCGTCATTAAAATGCGTTAAGCGGGTCGCCATATACCCTATTTATTTAGAGCCCTATTTTCTGTTCTATCTTTACGAACCCTTATGCATGAGTTTGTATGATGAAGTCGCTGATTATTCATGGAGCTATTGAATCGAAAAAACTCCCCGACCCCTCATCTAAACCATCCTGCCGGTAATCTCCTTCATGCGCGCTTCTATGATTTTATTTTCATGCTGTCTCTTTTTGGCCGCGGCCTCTGATACCTTGGAAATAAGATGATCGATATCGCAAGGTTTCATCAGGTAATCAAAGGCACCTCTCTTCATTCCTTCAATGGCAGATTCCACCGTGGCATGCCCTGTAAGCATGATCACCTCGACCAGAGGATATCTCTTTCTAATTTCCTGAAGGGTTTCAATCCCATCCATGCCCGGCATCTTGACATCGAGTATAACCACTTCGACTTTGTCGTTTTCTTTTAGCCGTTTTAGAGATTCATCTCCACTAAAAGCCGGCGTAATGCTGAGATCTCTTTTGGTCAAACGCTTGGTCATGGCCTCCACAAATAGAGTTTCGTCATCCACTAAAAGTACGTTTGCAATAGCCATGTTATGTTCTCCTTTATCTAATCTGGTTGTTGTTTCTCTCAATTTGCCTTACATCCCCACCTGCGCGGGAATAAACAATGTACTGGATCTTCCCCTCACCAAGATTGAGAAGTTATCCATTTTCAAATCAACTCGTTGACGATTCCTCTAATAAATCTTTTGGGATGGGGATGCGGATACTGAATGTAGTCCCTTTGTCGATGACACTTTGTACATTGATTTCTCCACCCATTTTTTTGATAATGCCATAACAGATAGACAACCCTAGTCCGGTCCCTTTGCCCACCGGTTTGGTTGTAAAAAAGGGATCGAATATTCTAGCCAGGTTGTTCCTGTGTATACCGGGACCATTATCAGCAAAATTGATTAGAATGTTGTCTTCTTCCGAACGACTGGTTATGTCTATGGTGCCGCCGCCTTTATTGTCCATGGCGTCAACCGCATTATTGATAAGATTCAAAAAGACTTGCTGCATCTCTGTCTGAGATGCCTGGATGAAAGGCAGGTTCTCTTCAAGATTTGTATTAATCACAACTTTACTGTACTTGGCACTTTGTTCAGCAAGCCCGATTGCATCATCGATCAGGTCGTTCATCCGGACAACCTGAATCCTTGAATCTGTTTTTCTGGCAAAACTAAGCAGTTTGTGGGTAATTTCCTTGCATCGTTTCCCCTGGGTGTTGATCTGCTTTAACGCTCTTTTGAATTCCTCTAAATTTTCGCCTTCTTGAAATTCTTCTTCCTCCAGCAAATCCTGAACCCAGCCGGCTTCTTCAACCATAATGGCAACCGGGTTATTGATCTCATGGGCAATACCGGCCGCCAGTTCACCGACGGTTGCCAGTTTTCCGGTTTCAATCACTTGCAAGTTCATTATATCCTTTTCACGATCTGCCAGTGCAATATGGCTCACCATTCCCCGGGATAATAAAATCGCCATGGTGATAATCCCTAAGCCCCCTAAAAGAAAAATTAAACCGGCAATCTTTTTAGCGCGGTACAGGTCTGAAAATGCATCTGATTTATTTTGCTGACATACAAGCATCCAGTCGCCGTTTTTTAGAAAAGCTGAGGTGTAAATGTTTTTTTTTCCATAATCATCAACCGCTTCAACAATATAAATCTTGTCCTGGCTCTTGCTGCCGTTTTTTAATAACTCCATATACGTGCTTTTGGAGGGCATAACGTCACGTAACAGCCTGGTCTGGAATTCTCCTTCTCTGTTGAGTATAAAGGCAAATCCGGTCTTGCCGATACGAACGTTTTCCACCAGGTTGTTAAAGGCCATAAAGTCGATGGTTGCTCTCAATATCCAGGTCTCTCCATGGAATCTTTTTCTCACCGCAACGATAAAGTGAGGGAGACCCCGCAGGCCCAGGAAAACGTCGCTGATAAAATAGTTGCTTTTGATGGCCTTTTTAAACCATTTGGCTTCCGAGTACTGGGCTTCTCCCAATTTAAAGGGACCGGCATATGCAATTTGGCGCCCTTCCGCATTAACCAGACCAAGATCTACAAAAACCGGGTCCAGTTCCTGCTGAAGGGTTGCCAGTTGGTGCTCCAAGTAAGATTCTTGATTCAGATTTTCACATTGAGGGCATTGTGACAGAAAGCGGATGTCGCCCAGTTTTTCATTTAAAAAATAGTCAATATTCTGTTTATGCTTTTGCACTAGTTCTTCTAAATGGGCCGCGACTTTTTCATGATAAGAGACGTGGAACTGGTAAAGGATTGCGCCACTGACCAGGATCATGGGGGTAAACGCTACACTGATGACGGTCAAAATCATTTTTCTGGTCAATGAGTTATAATATGGGTCCTTTTTATGGCTACCCGAATTCATATCAAAGTTCCTCTATAAGCGATTCATTTTAAAAACCCACAAAAATATCAAATATATAAATTGTCACTGCTATGTATATGGACAAACTAATTTTTCAACCTGTCTTGCGTTTTTGCAGCATTGCATAGACCGTCTTTTTAAGACCTTCAACACTGCTTCCACTCTTTTCCACAAAAGCGACTTCACTCAAAATATCCGTATGGTTGGTATAATCCTTAACATATGTGTGCACGACCACCGGAAGAACCGGGATACGATCCTGCAACTTCTTGAATAAGGACAATCCTTCGCCCCCGGGCAGGTCCGGGTCCAGAATCAAAAGATCAAGGGTTTCGGAATGATATACCTTCTTAAGGACTTCCTGGACGTTTTTTGCCAGCCCAACCCTGTAACCTTCTGCCATCAATTCACGCTTTAGAAATTCGCGGACATGCTGATTCCTGTCAGCTACTAATATTTTGAATTCTTTTTTCACCCGTCATCTTTGATAGATCCGTCCAATGACGAATCGATTACGTTTTATGTTGTACCTAAATTCTACAAGCGCCAAGTTTGCCTGAGCTGCAAGTATGCAAGATTTAGTTTAAAGGAATGTATGATCCTTAAGAGCAAGACCTATGCCAACAATGGATGCAGACGAGATATACTATAAATAATTGAGAATATTAAAAATTAATTTTGAAGAGGAGATTAGATTTCTTTGAAAATAAAAGATTTTGTGTCGGGTTTTTTTACAATATGTAAAAATGTGAGGATTTCTGACATTGATTGTAACTTTCACGGATTCGGGGTTCAGAGATTGTAGGTTAAACTCAAAAATCTGATCCCATATGCTATCAAAGTTTTGTAAGATCTATTTCCAACTTATAATCACTTTCCCTGGGAACCCTTTTAACACTGAATCCCAATTTTTTCCCCAATGCCAACATTTGTGTGTTTTCAGGCAAAACAATACCCGCCACTTTTTCAATCCCACGTTCTTTGGAAATTGACAGACAACGCTTGAGCAGTTCCGCCCCAATACCTTTACCTTGCCAGAGATCTCCGACAATAACGGAAAATTCTGCGTGTTTTCGGTTGTAAACATCGGTGATAACGCGGGCAACGCCCAACATTTTTTCATTGAGTTCCGGCCCCCAAAGCGCAACCAGCGCAATTTCCCTATCATAGTCTATTTGAGTGAAGCGCGCGAGCATTTTATTCGGGAGCATCTTTAAGGGGCTGAAAAATCGAAAAAGAATACTCTGTGGGGAAAGTGATTCAAAAAGCTGCACCAAAAGCGGAGCATCCTCAGGTTTTATGGGCCGGATGAATAATTCACCCACCTCTTCATGTGTGATTCGGAATTCATACTGGCTGGGATAAGGACTTATAACCAGATGAAGAGGGGGCAGAACCGGGGTCGACGTCAGAAGAACGCGGCCATCAACTGCACAGAAACCGTTTTTTGTAACCATAAGCGGGTTGATGTCCAGTTCCTCGATTTCCGGAAAATCGGTTACGAGCTGGGACAAACGAATCAAAATTTCTTCAAGCAATGTCAAATTGGCGGGTGGATGGTTTCGATAGCCCTCAAGCAGACGATAGACCTTGGTTTTTTCCATAAGACTTCTGGCCAACAGGCGGTTTAATGGGGGTAAAGCGATGGATCGATCTTTGAGAACTTCGGCCATAATCCCTCCCATACCAAAGAGAATCACAGGGCCGAAATCCCGATCCCTTTTGGATCCTAAAATGAGTTCATACTCCGGGCTGAGCATCGTCTGAATGGTTACCCCTTCAATTTCGGCCTCAGCGTTGCACGCTAGAGCGCTTGTCATGATGTTCTTAAACGCTTCATGAACATCAGACTCATTTTTTAAATTCAGCAACACCCCATTGACATTAGTTTTGTGTATAATATCCCGGGAATAGATCTTCATAGCTACGGGAAAGCCTATTTCCCGAGCTTTTTGCACCGCTTCCGCATCTGTGACAGCTAATTTCGTGAGATTCACGGAAATGCCATAGGCTGAAAGCAGATCCTTGGACTCGATTTCCGTGAGAAGAAAATTCTCTTTTTTAATCCCCTCATCCAATAGGGTTCGAACTTTTTCATGATCAAATTCTATTCTTTTCGGAAGATTGGGGGGAATCTGCTGAAGCATTTTAACGTTTTTGGAATATCGATATAGATTCATAAATGCTCTTACGGCACGTTCCGGCGTATCAAAGGTCGGGATGCCTTCGCGAATAAATATTTCCTTTGCTTTTTCCACATCTCGCCCGCCCATCCATGAAGTAAATACAGGATAAGGCTTGCCCTTCAGGTGACCCGCGAGGGTTTCAGCCACATGAGTTGAACGGGTCATGGCTTGAGGGGTGAGTATAATTAAAAGCCCTTTGACTTCAGAAGCTTTTAGGCAGATGTCCACCACCCTCTGATAACGTTCCGGAGATGCGTCTCCCAGAATATCAATGGGGTTTGTTTGACTCCAGTAAGGTGGAAGGAATTCATCCAGTTTCCGGATGGTTTCAGGGTGTAAAGGAACCGGATCAACACCATAATCGAAAAGAGCATCAGCAGCCATGACCCCCGGGCCACCGGCATTGGTGATAATTGCCAGACCCGGATCTAAAGGCCGTGGCTGTTTGGCCAGAAGTTCCGCACAGTCAAAAAGTTCTTCAAAGGTTTTGACCCGAACAATTCCTGCTCGTTCGAAGGCTGCATCATAAACAGCATCTTCTCCGGCAAGAGCGCCGGTATGAGAGGCAGCAGCTTTGGCTCCTGCCGGCGTACGTCCCGCTTTTACCGCGATAATCGGTTTTACCCGTGATACGGCACGGGCGGCACTCATAAAGTTTCTGAAGTGGCTTAGGCTTTCAATATACATGATAATACTATTGACGTGATAATCTCCGCCCAGATAATCGATGATGTCCCCAAAATCCACATCCAGCATGGAGCCGAGACTCACAAAATAGCTAAACCCGATTTGTTCTTTGATGGAAAGGTCAAGAACGGATGTACAAATTGCGCCGCTTTGAGAGATGAATGCCATGTTCCCGGGAAGCGGCATATGACTTGCAAAGCTGGCATTGAGTTTGGCCCGGCTGCAAACAATCCCAAGACAATTGGGACCGATAATGCGAAGGCCTGAGTCCTTTGCTTCATTCTTGATGGCCGACTCCAATTCCCGGCCTTTGTTTCCGGTCTCTTTTCCCCCTGCTGAAATGATAACGACGCCTCCTACCCCGGCCTTTTTACATTCTTTAATGATTTGAGGGGCCAAGGCGATAGGAGTAGCCATGATTACAAGATCAACAGAGGATTTGAGTTCCAGAAGCGAAGGGAATGCCTGTAGTCCCCATATTGTTTTTTGACGCGGGTTAATCGGATAAATTTTTCCCGGATATCCCTCCTGAATTAAATTGCGCATAAGCGCGGAACCAATGCCTCCGGCTCTTTGGCTGGCTCCCACAACTGCAATCGATTTGGGGCGAAAAATTTTGTCCAGATTAATGGCGCTCACGATCGAAAAACCTTTTATTTAGTGCCCATCTATAAAGCTATAATGGACACAAATTAAGTTTCCAATGCAGAAATTAGCAATTTTTCGCAAGGTCAAGGACAATTCTGCAGGATAGCGGAATTGGACGGCTGAATAGCCGCCCGTAAGGGCGAGGGGCATGGACGCCCCGAGTCAAATCAAGGAATTACGCGTCCCGCCCCGAGGCGGGAACAAGTAATTCCGCAGATTGACGCAGAGATTGCGGAAAAGGGCAATTTCTGGATGGAAACTACTTAAGTTACCACCCAAACCGCTCTGTTTCTAATCGTTTGAATTACCTTCTTACTTACTCTTCCCATAAAAAATTCCTCCACCCTGGACAACCCTCTTCTGCCTAAAACGATTGTGCCGTAATCTCCGGTTCTGGCTTCTTGGACAATAGCTTCTGCCCGACTATAGGCGTCTGAAATTATTTTGGTTGTTATCTGATCTGGTTTGAATCCTGCGTCTGTCAAACAACGTTTTGCTTTATCAAATATGGAACTTATTTCTTTTTCAGCAGCTTCAATGTGAACTTTGGGTAAAAAAAGATCCGGGATTTCTGCCTGAAAATACCTGACCCCTCGAATGACATTGAGCAAGGTTATTTTGAAATCGAAACCACCCAGTGTTGTTGCCACATAATCTACAGCGCGCATGGCATTCTCCGAGCTATCGAGTGCGACTAGAATGTTTTCATCAAGTGGAATTCTGCCGATCATCAAAACAGGAAGGAAAGCCAGTTTCTCAATAATTTTTGTGGCCACGCTCCCCACAACAATCTCTTTATAGGTACTCATGCCTTTTCGCCCGACAACCACGCAACTGTAGCCCTCTTTGGCTTCCTGGATGATGTCCCGTGCGATTCCTTTTTTTCTATTATGGATATCTACGGTAACCGCATCCTGTGAAAGGCCTGAACGCAGAAGGATCTGCTGCGCCTTATCCATGTATTCCTGAATCACTTTTCTTTTTTGCATCTCCCAGGCTTCGACTTCCCTGGCGGATCGGGCAAATAGGGGATCTTTGGCAAGATCCCGATAAGATTCTGGTATGCTGCTGAAAACATTAAATAGAACTACCTTCATTTTATGAAACGGGGCCAGGTTGCTTACATACCGTACCGCACATAAGGCATCCTCAGATCCATCAACAGCTAATAATAACTTTTTTTGAGTCTGACTTTTCATCGCTGAACCTCCCTTTTTCACCCACACCCCTGCCCGCTTGTTCCCCCGGCCGCCTTGCCTGGCGGGCGAGTTCGCAATGGCAGACAGTCACTTCCCCGCCCTTCAAGGAAAAAGACCGGGTGGGGGCGGTTAATTTGAAGCTTTTTTAAAAATCGCTTAATACAGTTTAAAAAATTGCTCAATTTGGGTAATACTAAAGCAACAGTTGTGCCAGAAATGGAAAGAATGCCTGAGATTTTCTAACAGATAGTAATTATTAGAAATTAAATTGTATGCATGAAGGGTTTTTAAAAAAGATGGTATCCATGCCTGTCAGATATTTTTACAAATTGTAAAAGAAAAAATGGATTTTTTATTCGATGTTACACCAACCCGACCTAAGCTCCTTTACACACTGTAAAAAATACTGACAATTCTATTTCCCATATTTTGCATGAAGCATCTCTTGAATTAATAAGATGCTATTAAGTCAGACAGTTAACAAGTTTTAATCATCCATTCTTACATGGTACATTTTTTGCTTTTAATAAATTACTTTATTTGTAGCACGATTCAAAGAATATTGAATAAGGAGATCTTAAAATGAGCATTGAAGAAATTACTGAAATCCTCAGAATGTGTGAACTCTTTAGTGAACTTTCTGATAAAGAATTGCGATCCATTGCTAAATTGGGGCGTATCGAAAAATTTGAAGCAGGAGAAAAAATATATGAGCAAAGCAGCATCGGAACGAAATTATATATTTTATTCAAAGGATATGTTGCCCTTGAAAGAAGGGTCGATTTAGGGGGTGTTCGCGAGGCGAATGTTACTGTTTTTACCTTGAGAGAACGCACAAACAGAAGGCTTATGGGCGGCTGGTGTACACTTGTCGGAAAGCAACATGTCCAGATGTGTTCCGCAGTATGCGAAAAACCGACTCAGGTCATTTCGATGCGTTGTTCGGATCTTAGAGAGACCATGATTAAGGACTCAAACATGCAAATAAAAATATTGGAAAAGCTTATTTTATTGCTTCGCGATCGAATATACAGTTCCTATGGAGCAATTGAAACCCTGTAATATTCTCTAGTTAGTGCCCGAACGAAAACTAGGATTTTTTGTTAAGATCAAGGAAAACGAAAATTTTAACCACAATAATACTATTAGTATTTCGAGGATTAACCCACCAAAGTTCGGTGGCGGGTTAAAATTTGAGTCTGACGCAGATATTGGCGAAAAAGACAGTTTTCGTTCAGGCACTAGTTATTTTTCCATTGGGAGGTATTGTTATGTCAAAAAAGTGGGTATATCTTTTTGGCGAAGTTAAACAGGCGGAACAATATGCCAAGGCTATCCACTCGGATGTACGCGGGCTTCTGGGAGGAAAGGGAGCAAATCTGGCCGAAATGACGCGGATTAACGTTCCGGTGCCTCCCGGTTTCACCATAACCGCCGAAGCCTGCAATGCCTATTTGAGTTCAAAAGAAATTTTTCCGGAAACCCTGTGGGAGCAGGTGAGAGAAGCCCTCCGTTCCGTGGAAGCGGTCAGCGGGAAGAATTTTGGCGATTCCAAGAACCCTCTACTGGTTTCCTGCCGATCCGGTGCAAAGTTTTCCATGCCGGGAATGATGGATACCGTGCTCAACATCGGATTGAATGACCAAACCGTGCAGGGAATGATTGCGTTGACCGGAGATGAACGATTTGTATTTGATGCATACCGCCGCCTGATCCAGATGTTCGGCAATGTTGTAATAGGAATACCTGATGAAGTGTTTGAAAGAAAAATTGGCGAGGCTCGCAAAAAAGCCGGGGTTAAGACCGATGCCCAATTGACAGCTGACCACTGGAAGTCTTTAACCGGGCAATTCAAAGTTATTTTCAAACATCATACCAATCAAGCTTTTCCCACCGATCCTTACACCCAATTGAAAATGGCAATCCAAGCGGTTTTCAAAAGTTGGAACGGAAAACGGGCGATCGATTACCGTAACGCTGCAGGTATATCCCACGATCTTGGTACGGCAGTAACTATCATGACCATGGTGTTTGGAAATATGGGTGATGACAGCGCAACCGGCGTTGCTATGACGCGCAACAGTTCGACCGGAGAGAATTGCATTGAAGGCGATTATTTGACAAACGCACAGGGAGAGGATGTAGTGGCCGGCATCCGTTTGACCAAAGACATCTCGGAATTAAAAGCAGAGATGCCGGAAACGTATTCACAATTTCAAAACATAGCTCAGCGGATGGAAGACCATTATCGTGAAATGCAGGATATCGAGTTCACTATTGAAAAGGATAAACTCTGGATACTTCAAACGCGTGATGGAAAGCGCACGGCACAAGCGGCCGTCCGAATTGCAGTGGAAATGGTTGAACAAGGACTGATTACCCCTGAAGAGGCAGTAATGCGTATCACTCCGGAACAGGTGGACTTTTTTCTGCATCCGCAGTTTGATCTCGATGCCAAGTCCGCCGCAAAAACCAAAGGCGAATTTCTGGCATACGGACTGAACGTATCCCCTGGGTCAGCATGCGGCATGGTTGCGTTTGATGCCGATCTGGCTGAAATATGGTCCAAAGAAGAGAGCAAGGATGTAATTATGGTGAGGCCGGAAACCAAGCCGGATGATGTTCACGGTATGCTGGCAGCCAGGGGAATTCTCACCAGTCGCGGAGGACGGACGAGCCATGCGGCCTTGGTGGCCCGTCAGTTCGGAAAGCCGGCGGTCGTCGGCGTATCCGCCTTGGATATCGATATTAATAAACGCCAGATGACCATAAAACAAGAAATTATAAAAGAAGGCGACTGGATATCCATTGACGGCACTTTCGGTGAAGTCTATGCAGGCAAACTGAAAACAACGGTCCCGAATATCAAAGATCCTTGGTTGATGAAACTACTGGACTGGGCAGATGGATTCCGCCGTTTGGGTGTCTGGACCAATGCCGATTACCCTTCAGATGCAAAACGCGCCCGTTCCTATGGTGCAGAAGGAATTGGATTGTGTCGGACAGAACACATGTTTTTTGAGGCAAAACGGCTTCCGTATTTACACAAAATGATTATGGCTGATTTACCCATTGAAAGACGTGAAGCTCTCGATGCCCTGTTGCCCTTTCAACGGGAGGATTTCGCAGGCCTGTTCCGGGCAATGGACGGCCTGCCGGTGATTACCCGTTTGATCGATCCACCGTTGCATGAGTTCTTGCCCAATCACGAGGACCTGGTGAATGATTTGACGGATCTAAAGATGCGCCTGAGGCATGCAGATACTCTTGAGACCCTCAATACGCTGCTCATACAAATTAAAAACAAGGATCGCATCCTCAAACAGGTAGAAAAACTCAGGGAAACCAACCCCATGCTCGGAATGCGGGGAGTGCGCCTGGGGATTCAGATCCCGGAATTGACGACCATGCAAGTTCGAGCCATTTTTGAAGCGGCATGTATGGTGACAAAAGACGGAATAGAGGTTCATCCGGAAATTATGATCCCCCTGACCAGCCATGTCAATGAACTGAAAGTCCAACGCGAAATGCTGGAAAAAGAAGCTCACAAAGTGATGGAAGAGCAGCACATGGAGATTGATTATAAGTTCGGAACCATGATTGAAATACCCCGTGCAGCGTTAACTGCCGATCAGCTGGCAGAATACGCCGAGTTTTTCTCATTCGGCACCAATGACCTCACCCAAACAACATTTGGCGTTTCCAGGGATGATGCGGAATCGAGTTTTTTGATGAAGTACCTGAGCGCAGAAATTCTGGCTGAAAATCCCTTTGCCACCATTGATCGGGACGGGGTAGGAGAATTAATGGATATTGCCGTTAGAAAGGGGCGTAAAGTGAGACCGGATCTGGAATGCGGGATCTGCGGAGAACACGGCGGCGACCCTGAGTCCATCCGAATTTGTCATCAGCTTGGTCTGACATACGTATCGTGTTCGCCATTTCGGGTGCCCGTTGCTCGCCTGGCCGCTGCGCATGCTGCCTTGCTTGACCGCGAAGCCAACTAACTTGTTTTTTTCTGCTCTTCATACCAGCAAGCAAACAGCCTATCAAAATACTTTTCGTCTTGAACTATTTCTTTAGTAATTTTGTATGGTCCTTTAACACCCATATAATTTAATGCCGAAGCGCCGGAGAGAAATTTTTTCAGCGTCTCGGATATCTGAATATTGTTCTGTTGGGCATATTGTTCAAAATAATTCTGAACCTCTTCGTTCAAAATAAGCTCAATCCCATATTCCTTTTTAAAATTTTCAACAAAATCTGCAAACGGAGATCTCTCCAGCATTTTCAAAAGATAATCTTTAGATCGTTCGCACAGTTCCCGAGTTACTTCTAACTTTGAAAAATTTAATCCCGGAAGTTCAAATTGAAAATCTGTTAATATGTTTTCCCATACACTGACAAGGGCACGGGCCCCGGTCTTTCGGTTTTCTGAAATTTCCGCGACATATTCAACGCCGTCAGATGTAAAATCCAAATCTATATTGAACAACTTAAATTCCATTTTATATTGATTGAGGATCGAGTCTTCGGTTTCCTGCATGATGCGAATCAAATCGTTTTTGGACAACAAATTGACAAATGTTCTTATAGGGGACCGGCCAATCAACTCCGGAAGAAGTCCGAAGTTAATAAAATCATCAGCTTCTGCTTCCCTATAAAAGTTTTGCAGCTTGCCTTTTTCGTTCTTTTTTTCGTCCACGGCAAACCCTATTATCTCAATACTTCCGTCTTCATGGACCCTGCCCTTGTGCTGCAATCGTTTTTTTACAATAGATTCCAGGTTGTCGTGAGTCCTTTCAAAAGAGCCCCCCAATATAAAAAGTATGTTTTCCGTACTGATCATGCTGTCTTGTTTGTCGGTTTTTTCTCCTCTCTGCCGGTCTATGACCTCCTGGATTTGAGAGGCGGCGGAATATGGATTGTTTATGGGGACCAGTTTTCTCTCTATTAGTTTTAAGACCGACCTTTGAAACCCTTCTCTGGAAATATCATGTCCGGTCGATGCCCCGTTTTTTGCCTTTTTATCAATCTCATCAATACATATCAGGCCGCCGTACCTGCTTATGAATCGCGCTTGTTCTTCGCGGTTATGTCCCGGGACCAAATCAATCAATTCGCGAATCATATCATCAGCACTTTTGCCCACATAGCCGGCTTCCGTATAATCCGTGGCATCAATAATTAGTGTGGGAACTTGTAAAAGATCTCCTAAAACCTCCACACAATATGTTTTGCCGCTACCCGAAGGCCCGGAGGTAATCGTATTTTTTTTGCGAAATCTTTTTACGGTCTGATCATCCGGATTTTCACGAAGATATTTTATCATGGCAAAATGATAGGCGGCGGCAATGGCCAGCCTCTTTTTATATTCTTCCTGACCTATGACATACTTGTCTAAATGCCTTTTGATTTCTTTAGGGGTATAGATCTTGGGGGCAAGATGGCCAACTGTCTGTTTTTGTGAATCAAATCGTTGTTCCAGAAAGGATTTAAAGGCATCGTCGGCACTGTCTCGTGCATCAAGATATGCTTTGGCAGCCTCTTCTTCAGAGCAATTATAAGAAGTCATTATTTGTGTTATCGCTTCTCTTGGAATCGATATTTTCATAAGCCTTATTCCTCAGCTTGCCAAAACCTAAAATTTAACACGTATTTTTCTTCTTGCTAAAAACTCGAATTAACCTATCCGTATCCTTCTCTGCGTGTATTTTTGCGGTTAAGCTGTCTTCCCACGTTAATAGAACTTCAGGATCGGTCACCACAACCACTGCGCATTTGGACCGGAAACTGACACGTTCCACCACACTGCCCGCATACCATTTTCCGGCCTTTTCTTTGGTATGGGAGCCCATGATGATGAGATGCGCATCTTTTTTTTCCGCATATTTTAATATTTCAAGATGGGGCAAAGCACCTCCCCGAACACTATATTCATGATCTGTACTTTCAAGAAACTCATGGCAAAATTCTTGGAGTCTTTGCTTACCGGCATCCCTATCTGCTTCATAATCAGCTTTAGAGTATTTGGGAAGCGGAGGAACGGGTATCATGTGAAATGGGAAAAGCTTTGAGCCATACTTTCGAGCTAATTTTACTGCAAAACATAATGCACATTCACAGGATCTTGAGAAGTCGATACCTACCAGAATTCTTTTAAACTCCAGTGCCTCCTTTTGAATGGATGGATTAACAATCATTACCGGACAGTTCTCATGCATAATAACGCCTTCTACAGTACTCCCGATCTTTCCGACCACTCTTACGACTCCTTCTTCCTCAGCCCTTGTGGAATGGGGGCCTAACACAATCAGGTCTGTACTTATTTCCCTTGCCCACCTCAAAATTTCTTCCCAGGGAAATCCGGGGATTACTCTGATCTCATAATTTTCGTAAGGCTTTAAAACTTGAGCATAGATCTTATTTATTTCTTCCGTCACTGCCTTTTCGTACGCTGCTCCGGTTACAATCTCTTCCCCAGTCTTAAAATGTTTTATTAAATGACGATTCTGCGTAGAAGCGGATTCCAGTACATGAATGATGTGCAATTTCCCATTGTTTTGTTCAGCGATTCGGGCGGCCGTTAAAACCGGTGCATCAAGAACGGTTACCCTGTCAATTGCTGCTAACACGTTAGTGAACATTTCCCTCCCCTTTTCTGATCGTCCGGTGTTACACGCCGGGTGTTCTTTCTCTAAACAGGCTGTTCTTTACAATTCGGGATGAGCTTCCCGCCCGAATATTCTCTCTATCTGGCATCATATTATCCTGCGACAGTATCTTCTGTATGTTCTCTTTTAAAGGTATTTCGGTATTTATAGGGATGTGTATCTCATCCGGGATCTCATTCAACGGCTCAAACCGCTTTTTAAACTGTTCAAAGTGCCGAAGACGGGCATCGGAAATGGAAGGTCCGGCCCGGCGCTTGATGAGACGTGCTTTGGATAAATTTACCGGTGATAAACATTCGACAAAGACAATGTTCGCATCTGTGTCCCTAGCCAGGCGTAAGGCCTCACCACGTTGATGGGTATTACTGAAAGTTGCATCTAATATTACTGAAGCGCCTTTTTCGATTTCTTCCTGGGCAAGCAACAGGAGTTTCCCATAGGTAAGAGAACTGGCCCCTTTGGAATAAATGCCTTTTTCAAACGGTACCTCCATTTTGTCATGGGGTTCCAGGCCGAACAATTCTTTTCGGACCAAATCCGAACAAAAAACCTTAATGTCAAGAATTCTGGATAATTCATTAGAAATTGTACTTTTCCCCGAGGCAGGCATGCCGCAGACAATCCAGAGAATCGGTCGGGTGAACTGTAACGCATATCCGTAGGCAAGATCCATGTATCGGTCAATTTCTCTGCGAATTCGTGCTGTTTCCCAATCCCCAATAGATGCATTTTCCAGCCGAAAACAATTCACCTTGATACGTATAAGCGCTCGATAGCACTTGTAGAAATCAATTAAAACAAACATATCTAAGTCATTTGCATATTGAGCAAAGGCATTAATCAGGTGTTCCGCCATTTCCGGAAAACCTTCGAAATCCAGGTCCATGGCCAGAAAGGCCAGATCAGATGCGATATCCGAGTATCGGTAACGTTCATTAAATTCGATACAATCAATAACCTGAATCCCGTCATCAAAATAGATATGCCCGGACCTTAAATCACCGTGGCAATCGCAAATTTTTCCATTTTCTGTCCGGTGCTGAAAAAGGGGCTGCCTTCGGATCAAATATGAGCGTGTTGCGGCACGTATGACGTGAAATATCCGATCGTTAAACATCTCTCCTGCAAATCTTTCCATTTGCCCGAAGTTTTCTTCGCATTTGGCGCGTATGGTCTCCCACGAACCAAAAGCAGTGATTTTTTCACCCGTAGCAGAATATTGGTAAAAATCGGCAAGCATTCGGGCCAACCGGTCAATTGCCGTATGATCGACTTTTCCGTCTTTAAGCATCCGAATCAGTGAACGATCTTCAGGCAGCTGGCGCATTTTCACCGCATATTCAACAGGTTTTCCCGGTCCGGAAAGATAATATCGACCGTCTTTAAAGGTTATGGCAACAACCCCTAAATAGATATTGTGTGACAGGCGACGATTAAGCGTCGTTTCCTGATGACAATAATAATTGCGCTTTGCCGGTGTGGTGTAATCCAAAAATTCCAGATTAACCGATTTCTTAATTTTATAGACATAAGCGCCGGTCAGGAAAACTTTGGAAATGTGTGTTTCACGTTGCTCTATCTTGGAAACAGCATGCGGATAAAAGCCGGGCTTTTCCATTAATTGAAAAATTTTTTCTTGATGATTCATTTGTATTTGCCAACCCATACGCTTTTCGCGTTATGCAACACGGATTTTTGCTTTCATGTTACATATCCATAATCTAACCCTCTCTCCGTGAACGAATGAGAAGCAGGGGGCGATCTATACGTTGCAACACCGCGGCCGCAACACTTCCGTAAAATGTTCTGAGCAAACCGCCGTGGCCGTGACTGGCCATGGCCAGCAGCCCCGCATTTTCGTGTCCGGCAGTATCGATAATCGCTTTCACGACCGGACCATGGCCGATGAGAGTCTGAGCCTCGATACCCTTTGCACGAAATTTTTCTTGAAGAGAAGCAAGATAAGACTCTGCATCTTTCTTCTGCTTATCGGATTTTTCTAAGTACTTTGACATATCAATCACTTCATCATATTCCAGCATAAGCGACGGTTCCGCAACTATAAAGAAAATCACTTTTGCGTTTAAAGATAGTGCGAGGTTTTCCACATGAGGCAATATTGCTTCAGCTCGTTTCGAGCCGTCCAATGGAACCAATATAGTTTTATACATGTTTTCCTCCTGTATAAATTAAATTTATATCTTATCTATCCCAAATTTTTCTTTAAATGCCCGAGCAACAATTTCGGCAGCCCATTGTGGCTCTCTGATATAGTCATAGTTGATTACCATATCAAATTCATCAGGTGTTATCGTCTTTTTGCCGTAAACCTGTTTAAAAAATCTCCGTTGTTCTTTATCGACCTGATTCAATTTGTCGGCAGCTTCTTTTTCTTTTATATTTAATATCCTGGCCAATCGTTTGATTCGATATCCGTCTGAAGCAATAAATCTTACAGCGAGTACCTGTTCTCGCGGTAGGACAAGATAGGTGCCTCTTCCAACAAAAATGGAGGGTTCCAAGGTGGCAAAAGATAAAATCGCTCTGAATAAATTGTGTGTACTTTCACTCTTTGCGAAGGCCTTTTCACCGGCAATCCATGACAAATACTCAGTTATAATGCCCGCATACTGTTCATTAAAAAAAGCAACGGTTTGTTCACTCAGTTCTTTATCTTTGGCGACATGCTCGAGTATTTCACGATCAATCACACGGTAGCCGATTTTTTTTGCCAGAATATCTGCAGTCTCCAGAACCCCCGCACCAATTTGGCGTGAAAAACAAATGGCCGGCGGAAACTTAGCCTTTGGTTTTCTCCTTTTTATTTCTAGCTGCCTCTGCTCCCACTCTTGGAAATAGTTTTTAACCAATTTAGCAGCACCCGGGCTTTTTTTTCCATATAATCCCGGTACATATTTGATGTTATTATTCTTGCCTTTCATTGCAACCTCCATGTAATTTTTACGAGGGGTGGGAGCTATGTTGCTTATTATGTTACCACCCAAACCGCCATTTCCCTCGCCATCTGAATAACCTTGTTGCTCACACGACCCATAAAGAACTCTTCCACATGCGATAGACCTCTTCGACCTACAACAATAGTCCCATATCCCTCCTTCAGAGCTTCTACAACAATAGCCCCGGCCCGGCTGGGTACTCCGGTAATCATCCTGGTAGTAATTTGATTACGATTAAAGCCGGCCTTCCCCAGATGACTACAGGCCGTTTCGAAGACAGACTCCATGGATTTTTCAGCTTGGTGCAATTTCTCTGTATGAAAATCTCTAACCGCATGAAAGAGCGTAACCTCCCAATGCAAACTATCCGCCATGGTGTTGACGTAATCTATGGCTTTCATTGCTCCTTCCGAAGCATCTATGGCCACAAGTATTTTGCCAATTTTCGGAGTGCCGCCCACCACGCAGAGGGAGACATTGATTAGATGCCCAATAAGCTTATTGGCAATGCTTCCACATAAAAAATCTTTCAGCATGCTCATTCCCCAGCGTCCCACAACCACTCCGTGGTATTTGTTTTGTGACTCATACATGATGTCTCTTGCTATGCCCACCTTCCTTTCCTGGATTTTAATACTAACGGCATCCTCCGGAACGTTTTGTTCCAGAAATAGCCGACGGGCTTTTTCCATAAACTCTTGTATTTCCTTCTTTTGCTGGAGTTCCCAGGCACGCGTGGTAGCTGCTTCTTGCCTGTATGCGGGCTCTTTCTCGATATCCCAGAAACTTTCGGGAACCTTTGTCATTACATGGAATAGAACCACTTCCATACGGTTCGGCGGAAATAACCGGCTCACATAGCGCACTGCCTCAAAAGCCTGATCCGAACCATCCACCGCCAACAAAATTTTTCTTCTGTATTTTACCAAGATATACTCCTTTCTCTAATCTTTTGTTGGTTTGTTAGTTTTTTTTGCCATGAATTTTTAGATCAGTAATAGACTAATACGTTTCTCTTTTGACTTCACGGCGGTCCACCATATAAAGGAGAGAGGCTTTTTCTTTAAGCGATGCCTTGAGCTTATTGAGCTTGAAGCGATCAATGCCGTACATGCGAATATACAACCGGCGAAATCCTTTGGGGGCCATATCGTAAGAAGTCAGGATGCTCGCCATACGCCCGCCGTATTCTCGAATTGTCTCCTCTATCTCTTTGATGGAGCCCGGCAGATCTTCTACCTCCAGGCCAAATTGGATGCCTTTTCTTTCAACACCGGTCAGAGAAATTATAATTCTGAAAAGATCATTTTGGGTGATTGTGCCGACCACATCACCGTAAGAGTCTATCACAGGCACTCCGGATATTTTATGTTTTAAAAGGACCTCCGCAGCTTCTTCTATGGTATAGTCTAAAGGAACGGTGATGGGGTTTTTAGTCATGAGATCTTCTACTTTAATTTTAGAAATTAAATATAAAAGTTCATGAATTTCCAAGCTGGTCGCATCAGAAGCAGACGCACTTTTTAGATCCCGATCCGTGACAATTCCAACAAGCTTATCCTGTTTCATAACCGGCAGCATCTTGATATTATGTTTTTTTAACAAGTGTATTGCATTATTCATGGAATCGTTTTCATCGATGGTGATCACCTGTTTGCTCATCCAGTGCTTTACTAACATGACAATTCTCCTTTCAAACCGCTACACTCATGGTCAATAAAATGGTTTATCCCGGCAGAGCGCTTATAATGTATCGATTTTTTTTTAATCGTTAATTTCTGCCATGGTTAAACTTCTTTCTTTGAAAAAGTTATTAAGAATCATTTCAATTTAGAATCCGGGGGTAACCCTTCTGCTCTTTTTAAAAGCAACAACCATACCAAAGCGAAATTTCCTTGAGACATATATTTAACCTGCTGATATGATGTAGATTTAGCGTTTTAGAAAAATATGGCGATTAAAATTTGGAATGAATGGGTGTCAGTCTTTTTTACAGGTTGTAAAATCAAGGTAGGGGGAAGCTTGTTTTTACAATTTGTAAAAAAAGCAGACAGGTATTTTTATCATCTATTATTCCGTTTTTTATCCTGGCAGCAAATAAGTGTATAATTTCAGGCAGATAACATTCAGATTTCTTTCGTTATCCTATGGCACAATAGTTGCAGAATGATAATTGTAAAAAATATTTACTATTCTTCAACACTCAGAATTTGGGAAGATCATTTATGGTAAGGAATACAGGAAGAATATAAAATAAATGATCTTTAAAAAGACATCCTAAGCCTAAAAAAGGAGGTGCACTATGGTACAAATCGGAGGTATAAAATATACACCGGGAATGTACACGCACAAAAGACCGACCGGCGCTCAATTGGCGGACAAACATTTTCGCGAGCTGGAGAAAAAATTCATTGAAAAGAAAAGAGAAGAAAAAAGGCCGGAGATTTTCCCCACGATCTGTTGCTCTCGAAAAATTGGGGTCGGAGCCCTGGAAATTGCCGATATTGTAGCAAAAAATATCGGATATAAAGTAGTAGACAGGGAAATTCTGGAACACATCGCCCAAGAGGCAAAATTGAGCCAAAAAACAGTCGCCTATTTTGACGAACGTTATCCAGGTTATTTAAAGGAATTTGCAGCCCTTCTTTTTGGTGAGAAATCTTTTATTAAAAGTGATTACAGCAGGCATCTAATTAATGTTGTGATTTCTCTTGCCGGTTTGGAGCCTACTATTTTTGTGGGTAGGGGCACACATTTAATAATTCCGAGAGACCGGGTCCTGGCGGTTCGATTTATCTGTTCAGACGAACATCGGATTAAGCGATTGTCCGGAATTTTGAAAGTGAAAGAAAAAGAGGTTGCTAGCAAATTACCTCAACTCGATAAAGAGCAACGCACCTTTTTTAAAAAGGTTTTTGGCAAAAAAGATGCTGTGCCGTATGAGTTTGATATGGTTATTAATTGTGATTACATCAAAAATACCCAAGATGCTGCGGATATCGTCGAACAGGCCTTTAAGAAAAAGTTTGCTCAAGAAATTTCCTAACCCGGATAAGCCGGCGCGAAGCATTCGTTCAGGATAAAAGTGACTAAAGCCTGCTCTGGTGCTTCATGATTTCCTGCCCGTATAAGTACCGAACTATACAGGCAGGGCATTCTTTTTGGACAAAAGCAATTTGTGTAAAGTGCAACAAGATGCTGGATAATGTCGGTACTCTGTTTGATCTTTTCAATCTTTCCTTGCACTTAATAGAGTTGAATAATCAATGCTGACCAAATCCACCCCTAACTGACTCGTTATTCGCTTTCATATTTGAAAGAAAGGTTTACCCGTGCGCGATAAGAAGCCACTTTCCCATTCTCGATCTTCATGTCTAACTTGGTAATTTCCGCGACTCTGAGACCTTTAAGAGTTTTGGATGCTGTTTCTACAGCATTTTTGCCAGCATCCTCCCAAGAAGAGGCGCTTGTTCCCACCAATTCAATGATTTTATAAGTGCTCTCGTTCATGACGGATCTCCTGTGTTATGTATTCAAAAGCAGTCGTTTTGATCAAACTTATAAAAGTCTGCTCCAAATCTTTGTTTTTTGAATCAATCTCCGTTTTTGGACAATTAAGTCGTTTATCCCGGCAGGGCGGTTATAATGTATCTTATTTTTTAAAATCGTTAGTTTCTACCATCGTTACCCTCCTTTCTTTGAGAAAGTTATTAAGAATTATTTCCATTAAGAATCTGGTATAATGCTAAATCATTTGAACTTTTGACCAGCAACTCAGGTTTTATTCAAAAAGACGTCAAATAAATGTTAGTGAGGGAAAAGGAAAAGCGTTCCGGTTACAAGCATTAGTCGCCACTGGGAAACGGCTTTAAAATTCATAATCATAGTCCTCGTCGTGAGCCGGTTTTATATCTTTAACCATGACCACCAAATCAACAGGTCTGTTTTCTCTGTCCTTGACAAAGTTTGGGAGAAATGCCACACGATGAAATCCCGCCTTGTTGAAAGCATTTATCGCAGGGTCGTTCATTTCTGGAAGCTCGGCAACAAGTTTTTCAAGACCGAGACTATGCGCAAGACTAGCAATCTCTTTAATCATCAACTGTCCCAAGCCTATACCGCGGTAATCTCTGTGCACAAATACCCGTGTAGTACCCAAATGCCATTTCCAGCCAAATCGACGACGATTTAAAGTAGCATCGGCAATGACGGTGTCATTTTTCACCGCCAAAAGGGGCAATGTCTTTGTGTAGTCGACGTTAGCGGCCCAATTTTCAACGATACTCCTGCTGCCGACATCATCACGCAAATATCGAACCTCTTCTCTGGGAACCCCCTTGAAAAACTCATATAAAGCATCCTTATCTTCTGCTACCATGGGCCGCAGAAGAATTTTTGTTCCGTCTTTAAGGCGCGCCTCTTTCTGATACGTGTTGAGATCAAACATCAAAACCACCTCCTTTCAACCCATATGGGCATGTTGACTTCGTTCCCTCCCCTCACATAATATTATTTCATACCGTGTGACTCGTACATTTATGAGTCTGTTGATTAATGAGGATTTTCGTTCAAGATCAAGGCATGCGAAAAAAATAACCACAGGCATATATTTGATATTCCGAGGATTATTTTTTGAGCATAACGCAGAGATCGTGCGAAAAGACCATTAATCAACAGACTCATTTATATCATCAGAGCTAGCTGCTCTACTGCGGTGCTATTGTATCCCCATATTTTCCGGTGAATGTTAGGCCATGGGATAGTCTCTTGATAGAACAATTTTTTTGAAACACATCCAAACCAAAAGGATGAACGGACAAAAGAGCGCAAGTATCAACAAACACTTTCCTGCCATTGCCGTTATATTTTTTTAGGGTATTGATCAGTTCATAGGCTGATGAACCGTCAAAGTCTCCCATGAGCTTAAGATGAAGGTTATCGCTGTTTTTATGACAAATAATTTTGAAATTTAATGCCATTGTTCTTCTCCTTAAGGTTATCGCAATTCTTTGTTTTTAGTCGCACTAATAGTTCCTTTCCGTCTGGCGCAAGCGCCTAGTTCAACCATCTTTTAAGCGCTTATCAAATATTTTTGTGTTTTTTGTGGCAAAACTTTTTTCATTGCCACTAAGACACCAAGGCACGAAGAAATATTAATAAATTTATCCTTTGTGTCTTTGTGCTTTGTGGCAAATATTTTTCGGTTCCGGCTTGTCCGAGTTAGGTATTATTCTACTTGTTTCGAAAAATGAATTCGTTTGTCTTGTTTGCCTTTTCTTCGACGGATGACAATTTCTATACCGCCTTGGGCTTGAGTTTGGTATTGCTCAGATAAAACTTGCTTATCAAGCTTAACCCTGATAGAAGGATTCGCATATTTTTTTCTATTTTTCGCTTTCATTTTATTCCCTCTCGAATAACCATATGAGCTATAATTAAACGTCTCGGAATTTCTACCACTATATGAATTCAATAGTCTTTTAATGGCACCCTGTTTGTGCCATCGGAATGGAATACTGGAATGCTGGAATATTGGGGATAAAAGCGGAAAATAAACCATTTAAATTGTCAAAAACTCCTTCAAATCCATCATTCCATTATTCCATTTGGGGCGAAGCCCCTAAGTTTTTCAAATGCCCTTGGTCTTAAGTTAAGATATTTCTAAACTTCATAAATACCGTAATGCTGTATGAAATGCTGAATCTTTCTAATTTGAGAAGGCGCCAGCCGCTCAAACCGCACATGGTGTCGCCTCATTTTTATAGGATCCATAGAAAAATCAGCGGCAACTTTAACATCGCAAATGGTTTTAAACGTCAAATTTGCAAGGTAAAAACCACGATCAGCCAATAAAATATCCAGCACAAGTGATTGGCCTAGTCGCTGCTCGCCGGCAATATAATCAAACGAAAGCCCGTCCATACTGATATTATTAATTCTGCCGAACTTTGCCGGTTTGGATCGATATACGGCACACGCAACCTCTGCCATGCTTCTATCTGCGACTTGTATCTGCTTAATGGAAACGGGTCTGATCAACGCAAATGCGTCTTTTTTAACCTGAAATCGCTGGTGTGCTCTCCTATCCCCTCTTTTTACCGTGTTTTTGTCAATCAATGCAAGAAATGGTGACCGGTTCGTAATCGCAACATCATAATCAGCTTTAAATAATTCATTCGCAGAATACATCCGGTCTGTTTGATTATCGTCATAAAGATATATTTTATCCATTTCACCTCCTATTTTTGCGTGTCTTTCGATAATCCGAAGCCATCAATCTAAGAGATTACTAAACAAACGCCCGGATATTTGATGTTTTGTGTAATAAATGGAATTTATCGACAAATTATTTATTATCGATTTTATTAATTTTGTCCATAGGGGGACGGCTTCATTTTTTCTGAGGGAATTCCCCAGCAGGGAATTTCCCCCATACCAAAGGGAGAATATTCCCGATATGATAGGACATTAATGGGGAGTTTAGATATGGTCAAATAGTTGAATGGAGAATGGTTGCGTAGGAAAATAATTATAAACAATTTCCCCGCCCGATGTGCCTCTTTAATACCCTGATCCGAAAGATCCACATCGGTCCAGCCGGTAAATTTGTTTTCAAGATTCCACAGGCTCTGACCATGGCGAAGTAAAATCAGTTTCAACATTTATCCACCTAATTTGAGTGATAAATCTTAAGAGCCTCCTTCACGTCCACATTTTCCACGGTAATCGCATAGATGGCATCACACATAGCTATTGCATCTTTAAGGGATTTCTGATGAATATTTCTTCCTGTAGCATTCCCCGAAGCTCCGCTCACATGAATCTGGTCATGAAGTCTTTTCAGAAAGACCTCCACATCATCGCTTGAACCTCCGGCGCAAACCACCTTGGTTAGACCGGCTGCCCAGATGGCCTCCTTGAATATCTCTTTTGATTCACAACCTTCCTTTTTGGGATAATTCACCTTAACAAAATCACTGCCAAGACATGCGGCCACGCCGGTGGCACCGGCAATTAAATGAGCATCTTTTTCGTCTGCCACCGCCTTACCTCGGGGATAGACCCATAATACGGTTATCAACCCATGATGGTGCGCATTGTAGACAACTTGGACTGCCTGATGTAACATCTCGGACTCATACTCACTCCCTAAATAGACCGTATAGCCCACTGCCAAGATATTTAGTCCGCTGTTATCACGAAAATCCACTACCTGCTGAACATCCAGCCACTGATTATTGAATGGGTCGGACTGGGATGTTTTGACAAGATTTGTTTTGGAATTCAGCTTTACCAGATATGGGATATCAGGATAAGAACTACCGTATCTGGCAATTAGACCAAGCTGGGTAGCAAAAACACCTATTTTTGCCTGATTTGCGGTTTTTGTAACTCAGCACAACCATCGTGTATCGAGTATCCGTTAAGATTTTCTGTCGGAAAAAACACCAACTTCATGACTTTGGTAATAATTATTGAGCTTGGCAGGGCCAGTCCATGTTTATTTAACCTTAACTTCAATTTCTTCTTTCTTGGCTTTTTCTACCCTGGGTAGGGTTACTTTCAAAACGCCCTTATCAAAAGTTGCATCGATCTTACCGGCTTTTACGACAAAGCTCTCATTGGTTTCGGAGATATCAACAGAAGGCGACCCGTCTTCCGTGAGTATTTTGCCAACAGGTCTTTTGCCAAAAAAATCATCCCGGAGTCAATCCATATCTTTATCTTTTCGAAATGAAATCGATTCGTCCCCAGCTGACCTCAAGGTCGTAAAGGCGGATTTTGTTCCGCCTTTACCTTTCCTTGGGGACTTTTCAACAGAATGAAATGATTGACTGCCCTATTAAGGGATTATCCTGAAGAGTCCTTCTCCAGGTCCTGAATTCGCCTGTTGATCTCGTTCAGGTCATTCTTCATGTCATCGGCCTCAGCCTTGAGCATATTGATCTCTTGTTTAGGTTCCATGGGATAAGGCGCACCATAAGCCGGCTCATACCATCGATCCGGGCCGTACCAAGGGTCAAAGCCTCTTCTGAAACCAAAACCTCGACCATAGCCACGGCCGAACCCGTAACCCCGCCCATACGGCCGTCTATATCCTGCTCCCGCAGGATTACAAAAACCACGTCCACCTCCGGTCATGGGACCTTCTCCCCATGGACCTGTTCCATCCAATCCTGGCATATCAAAGCCACCTCCTTTCCATTACGAATATTCTGCTCCAACTGCCTGCCTTTCTGTGCCCCTTGCTTTCGTCATGGGAAAAGGGTACCCCTTTGATCCAGCGGAGGGCACCTTCACCGCCGGCGTTAAAGTGGCGAGCTCATTCACCATCTTGTTGAATTCCTCCTCCCCTTTCATGGATCTCATGTTCTTCCCCCCTACTTGACTGGCCCACCCACTGCATAATCCCGAGCGTTGGTCTCTGAGGCAGGCCAACTCCATATATATTACTTTAGCTGCCTCTTTAGACGAATGAGCCCGGCCTCGATGCGTGTAAAGGTAACCGTTTTTCTGTTGAATCTGTCAAGGTCCACCCCAACCTTTTTTGCCATGTCGTGGACAATCGGCAGTGGCATAGGATCAGCCTTCCGCCAGTAAGGCCGAAGTTCGCGCAAGAAGATGTTGACCGTCACCGGACCCACACCATAAAAGGCAAGAAAACATGCATCGAGATCTGCCTTGTCTCGCGACGTGTCGTGGATATCCTGCAGGCTTCCCTGATGTTTGTATAGAAGCATCTCGCAGTCGCGCAATATCTGGGTGGATTTTCTCCCGTCGTAGCGCACGTAACCGCCCTCCCTCATAATGGGGTTCACGAGAAATTCCCATCCGGCAGCCAGGATCTTCTCGGGAGCCAATAGGCCGTGCCTTTCAAAGGCCCGATAGGTCTTCTTAGCAATCCCTTCAGAAATGCGCCCGCCGAACAACAAGCTCGCCAAGAACCACTCAAAATAGCCCGCATCGTCACAACGTTTCAGCTCGATGTCAAGTTCCTCGGAATAGAGCTGGCTCCTCTTGAGCTCCTTGACGGATATTTTGGTTCGATCGGTTGTAGCCATTGCACCCTTTGAAAATGTACGCCTGCGGACCTTTTTCGCCCGCTTTCTCGACAAAGCAGACCTCACTGTCGATCTCAAGCTTGTCAAACTTGCCGTCAGGTACGCTGTTTTTCGGACTTCTAGTCCAGCCTGAGAAAGGGATATCTGTCCATATCTTCACGTTTCCATAGGGCGCAACCGGCTTTTAGGCCAACCGTTTCAACGACAACAATGGCATCAGGGTTTTCAAAAACGATATGCCCTGGGCTTCCGGCCCTGTCGAGTGATCTCAGCAGAAAATCATCCAACAGACACTCTTCGTTCATGGAAGACAGCCTCCCCTTGAATCCTCGCCGGTGCATGCGGACATGAAAACTCTTTCCTTTGAGCGCCGGCACCCAGGCAAGTACCGTCTCCTTGGCTTTGGCTTCAAATTCTTCGGGCGTCTGAAAGCTGAAGGTGTGCGTCACCGGCACCAGGCGGCTGATAAACGAGAGGCCCTCGGCGTTTCTTACAATCAGTTCTTCCAAGGCCTCCAGCATTTCTTGAACGTCATCCACCCGTATTACCACAACATTGTAGAAGTCAGTTTTCCTCACGGTACCATATTCCTTGAGAAACTCGCATGCCTCGGGGAAGTGCCCTTCGCAAACGCTGACAACAACATTCCAACGCTTCATCCTGTCCGGCTTAACAATCCTTAGCCCTTTTCTGGATCGACTTCCTGGATGACCTCACGTCTGATCGCCTCATAATGCTCGGCAAGCTCCGGATGCAAGTGAAATAGACACCGGCGAAGGGCTTCCAGTTCAAGTCTGAGGTCGTCTATGTGTGCACGATGTTTCTGTCTTAGAGCTTCTATGCTTTCGCCGGTCACCGCCAGTCGCTGCTCAATGGTTTTGAATTGCTGTTCAATCTCCCCTTCCCGCATGTTGTGACTCCTTATGGCGCAACGCCTTATCCTGACGCCGCGGGTTACTTTGGCTTCTTTCGGGGCGGTAGCGGGTTCTCGCAGAAAAGCAGCTTAATGCCTTTGAAAGCCCCTCCGCCCTTTTCAAGAATTGACGTCATGTGTTCATAGACCTATGCCGTCAATCTTAGCCCCGCACTCCGGGCACTTTCCATCCTGTAAGCGATTTCGTGTTAATGTTAGGCCATAACGCTCAATGAGCAGGGCACCGCAGACGCAGCAATAAGTATTCTCGCCCTCTTCACCAAGCACGTTGCCCTCGTATACATAGTGCAAGCCCTCTTCCATGCCGATTTCGCGAGCGCGGCGGAGGGTAGCCACTGGTGTCGGTGGTCGGTCCACGAGCTTATACGCCGGATAAAACTGGCTGACATGCCATGGTATTCCCGTGCCGACGCTTTTCACAAAACTGGCGATGTTACGCAGTTCCTGCTCACCGTCATTTAAGCCGGGAATAATGAGGGTTGTCACTTCCACCCATACATCAAGCTCTTTCATCAGGAGGATCGTTTCTAATACAGGGTTGAGACGCGCTCCGCAGACCTCCTTGTAAAATTTGTCAGTAAATGCCTTTAGGTCGATGTTAATAGCATCTAAATACGGCGCAATCTGACGTGCGGCTTCGGAGCTCATATAGCCATTACTCACAAATACGTTTTTTATTCCCTCCTTTTGAGCCAGGACAGCGGTGTCATAAGCAAATTCGTAAAAAATAGTCGGTTCGTTGTATGTGTAGGCGATGCTTTCGCAACCGGCGGCTTTTGCAGCTACTACAATCTGATCGGGTGTACGATCATGGCCTATGATTTCGCCTCCGTGTTCATGGGGATATTGAGAGATATCAGAATTCTGACAGTGTTTACAGTGAAAGTTGCAACCCACCGTCCCAATGGAGAACGCCCTTGACCCGGGCAGGAAATTAAATAAAGGTTTTTTCTCTATGGGATCGATATGCTCGGCAATGATTTTACCGTATACGAAACTGTAAAGCTTTCCGCCTCGGTTTTCTCTCACACCACAAATACCCCTTCTTCCCTCTTTAATTTTACACCGATGGTTGCAAAGATTGCAGCGCACCCCATTTTCAAACGTCGATTCATAAAACATAGCTTCCTTCATAAGATCGCTCCCAAGTTTGTTTGTAGTCGTGTGCCCCTTCTTCTTCTCGGATGGCTTTCCGTTACAATATCTTGTTCATCAATCGCTGGACATCCGGATATAGAATAATCCTACCCAAATTGTGAACTCATCTGATCTTATAAGGATTAATAATCAACACAGGAGCAGGTGACTTCTTCACCACATTTTCGGCTACACTCCCAAATATCGTGTGATCCAATCCTTTACGACCATATGTCCCCATGATCACCAAATCTATCTCCTCTGAATCAATGGTTTTTAAGATTTCTGTGGCAGGATCTCCGGAGATTAGCCTTCTTTTTAATTTTCAGTTATTCATATCACGCAATCTTTTCTCGCTACAAACGCGGATCAATATGGTCTGGGCCTCCGCACTCCGGAATGTAGCAGGTGACATCGATGAAATCACACTTTTCGCCACATTCGGGACAAACATCCGGTGGCTTTGGGGCTGTTATGAGAAATCCGCACTTGGCACATTTCCAGTAGGTCAGACCACAATTGGGACAGATATCTCCCTCGAACCTTCCGTCAGCCGTGTAGCCACAAAGTGCGCATGCATATTTTTTTTGTTCTTTTTCCATTTCATTTTCCTCCTGTTTCTTTAATTGTTCTTTCTACTGTGTGAATACATTGAAAAAAATCTGTTATAGCCCCAGGACAATAAAAATGAAGATCTATTCATCGTAACAACCAGATCTATTCTCGCGTCATGGCGGTTCCACACTCAGGGCATTGCTGCTCATAACAGGGAGTTCCCAATTGGTGAGGCACTTTTTCACCACAATTTGGGCAGATACAAGATCCGTCGGGCCCGGCACCAAAACCACTACCGTGACCGCGGCCTCCTTTGCGTTGGACGTTTTGTGTAATAAATGGAATTTCGCGACAAATTATTTATCACCGTCTTTATTAATTTTGTCCATAGGAGGAGGGCTTCATTTCTTCTGAGGAAATTTCCCAGCAGGGAATTTCCCCTATACGAAAGGAAGAATATTTCCGATATGGTAAAATGAGAATCTTCATCTTCAATGACCACAATCGTTAACGTTTCCACGATCAAGCCTCCTTGTCTTTGAGTGTGAAATCTTCGGACTAAGACCAGGTAATCAAGTTTGGCATATTTTTCATGTAATCGTCACCTGCGGGCGTGGCCCTGGCCGTAAACCCGTAGCGGCCGGACAACTCACAGGGGACCCGGCAGCCGTAACGATAATTTCCGTTGCCGAGATCTTCGACGACTGTCATGGGGATCGTGTTGATGCCCTCCAGCGCATCCACCGCTTTCATGTGTCCATTGTAGAGTTCTACAAAAACTTCTTCGGGATTGAGTTCTCCCAGGCTGACCTCTACCGTGACCTCGAAGCTTTCGCCGACGCGAAACGGTCCCTTGCGGGTCTGGACCGGCAGCCCGATGCGGATGTCCTTCCACAGGCTGTGAAGCCGCTTTTCTTGGAGCGCCAGGTTGCGGGCTTCCAGGCCGTTTTTCTTCAGCAGCGTTTTCAGCCGGTGGATGATAGGAATATAATAGCGCTCTTCATATTCACCCACCATTCGCAGGCTGCAGAAATCCTTCATGGCCATTTTCATGGAGGCCTTCATCATCTGAATCCAGCGCTTGGGAAGTTCGCCTTCGTGCTCTTCGTAGAAGCATGGAACTACTGAATTTTCCAACACATTATACAAGGCCTGGCTCTCTGTGGCATCCTGGTAGGCGGAATCGACATATTCTTCGCCGCCGCCGATCCGCCATCCTCGTTCTTCGGAATAGCCTTCACACCACCACCCATCCAAAATACTGACGTTTAGGACACCATTGATGGCGGCTTTCATGCCGGAGGTGCCGCAGGCTTCGAAAGGTCTGCGGGGAGTGCTCAGCCAGACATCGGCGCCTTGAACCAGAGATCTTGTCAGCGCCATGTCGTAGCCCTCAATAAATACCGCGCGTTGACGAATTTCCGGTCTGCGGATAAATTCAATCACGCGTTTGATGATTTCCTTGCCTTTGTTATCCTGAGGGTGGGCCTTACCGGCGAAAATGATCTGCACCGGACGGGTTTCGTTGTTAAGAATGGTCGCCAGCCGCTCAGGGTCCTGAAGCAGCAGATGAGCCCGTTTGTAAGCGGCAAACCTGCGGGCGAAGGCGATGGTTAATACATCAGGATTCAGGACGGCTTCGATCTTGTCGATGTCGCTCTTGGGTGCATTGCGCCTTTGGTATTGTTGTTTTAATAATCCCCGGCAGGTGCGGATCAACCGGGAACGGCTCATCTCGTGGGCCCGCCAGAGCTCATCATCGTAAATTTCATCAATACGGTTAATGTTTTCCGGTCGGCGGGAACTCATATACCATTCCGGTCCCAGGTAGCGTTCAAACAACGGCCAGATTTCCTGAGAAATAAAAGTGGAGACATGCATTCCGTTGGTCACGTGCGAAATCGGGATTTCGTCTTCCGGACGGCCGGGCCACATATGGGCCCACATCTTTCTGGCGGTGCGGCCATGGAGGCGGCTGACACCGTTACGATACTGAGACATTCGCAGGCCCAAAATGGACATGGAAAGCGGCGCGTCCTTATCTAAATCCTCAGGCTGGCCCCAAGATAAAATTTCTTCTTCACCGGCCCCCAGACGTTCTTGCAAAGGCCGAATCCAGGGTTTGACCAAATCCACGGCAAAAGAATCATGGCCGGCAGCGACCGGGGTATGGGTGGTAAACACCGTACAGCGGGGAATAATTTGCAAGGCGGTCTTTAAATCGATGTGATAACGCTCCATGAACATCGCGAGGCGTTCCAGAGCGGAGAAGGCGGAATGTCCTTCATTCATATGGCAAATGGAAGGAAAGATGCCCATGGCCTCCAGCGCCCGAATGCCGCCGACACCCAGCAGAAATTCCTGCGCCAGCCGGCTTTTGGGTTCGGCGACGTAGAGACGGGCCGTAATTTCGCGGCCCTCGGGGGTATTTTCAGGCAGATTCGTATCGAGCAAGAACAGCGAAGTACGTCCCACCCGGATTCTCCAGACAAACGCGTGAATCTCGCCTTGGGGCCCGGTAATTGAAATCGTGATTTCGTTGCCCTGGGGATCCCGGGCACGCTCCAATGGAAGATAATAAAATTCGATTTCCGGATATTCTTCCTGCTGCAAGCCCTCTTGATCGAGGTACTGGCGGAAATAGCCCTTGCGATACAGCAACCCAATCCCGACGAGGGGCAGAGCCATGTTGGAGGCGGCTTTTAAGTAATCTCCGGCAAGGACACCCAGTCCACCGGCGAAAATGGGGATGTTTTCATTGACACCAAATTCCATTGAGAAATAGGCCACCGGCCCAATTTTCTCGTAAATGGACCGTGACGGTTCCGCATTATCCATAACCCGCTTTGTGTAGCGATCTTTTACCCGTTTCAGATGGTCCAAAAAACTGTCATCCGCGGTCAGCTCCTCCAGGCGCGTCTGGCTGACATTGGACAACAGGTAAATCGGGTTTCCTCTGGATTCTATCCAGAGTTGCGGTTCAACGCGTCGAAACAGCGTTATTGCATCCTGTTTCCAGCACCACCAGAGGTTTCGAGACAGCACTTCTAAAAAGGCCAACGGTTTTGGTATGGCGGGATAAACCTGGTAGGTAAGAATACGTTTCATGGCTGTTTCCCTTTTTTAAAGTGATACAAAATTCCAAATAAAGCAAAAAATGTAGTTTAATTTTAATTTGATCCAATATCTTTCATTTTGTTTACGCTCATTTAGTATCTTAGAAATCATTTTCGTGCTTTTTGTGGCAAATATTTTTTGATTCCGGCTTATCCGGGCGAGGGGTTACTCTTTCCATAAATCTATGTCGATGAGGCCGAGCTTTGCAGCATAGCGTGTCAGTTCAACGATATTATGTAGCTCGAGCTTACGCATAATACTGGAGCGGTGGTTTTCAGCCGTTTTGGGGCTGATGAAAAGTTTATCGGCAACCTGGCTTGTAGACAGCCCTTCGGCCAGCAGGACCATGACTTCCTGCTCGCGAGCGGTCAGCAAGTCGTAGCCGCTACCCGTCACAGCGATCTGCTTTTCGGGCAATCCAATAAGCTTGTTTATCACTTTATGGGAAACCGACGTATCCATAAAATAATGACCTTTCAACACATATTCAATTCCCTCCAGGAGCTTTTCCGCAGCCGAGTCCTTTATCAAATAACCCATGGCGCCGGACTGAAATGATTTTACGATATAGTCTATTTTGGAATGCATGCTGACAACCAATATGCGTATTTTTGAGGAAACTTTTAAAATATCACCGATCAGCACAAGACCTTTTATATCCGGCAGGGCCATATCCAACAAAACCAGATCGGGCTTGAATTCTTTTACCATTTGAAGTCCTTCATGCCCGGTGCCCGCTTCCCCAACCACTTTATACTCGGGGTTGTTCCCTATGATCGTCTTAAGGCCCTCCCGGAACAGAGGATGGTCGTCAATGATTAATATGCGCTTTTTCTGACTCATTTTTCTTCTTCTTAAAAGGAATTTTTATCAATATTTTTGTTCCCTGCATGGGGCGTGATTGAATCGTCATTTGGCCGCCAAGCAGGTTGACCCTCTCTTTCATGCTTCGAAGTCCCATCCGTTTCTCATTGCTTAATGCAAGTTCTCGCGCCTTTACATCAAAACCTTTACCGTTGTCTTCAATGCGAAGGATGATATTCGGAGATGCCCCCATCAGCATTATGTTCACCTGTGCGGCATCGGCATGTTTGCGGATATTGTTCAGGCCTTCCTGAACCAAACGGTAAATATGGATTTCGGAATTAGAATCCATGTCAAACGAGTGTAACCCGGCCGATTGGAAATTAACTTTACTTTTACTATTTTCAGAAAACTCTTCACAATATATCTCAAGTGCCTCCACAAGGCCCATTTCACTCAGGCCGGGTGGCTGTAAACCATAGGCAAGATTACGGACAGCTGTGATTGTCAGCTCGAGGAGTTTGGATAATTCCACCATTTTCCCCCTTAATTCAGGAAATATGGCTGGTTGATTTTCGAATAGAATGTCACAGCCAATTTTCAGCGTAGAAAGGTTTTGGCCTATGCTGTCATGGAGTTCATAGGAAATCATCTGCCGCTCACGTTCCTGGGCCTGCATCAGCATATGAGAAAGGTTATGAACAAGATCTTCGGATTGCTTGCGCTCTGTTACATCGGTGAGAAAATTCAGGGTGGCCGGATTGCCCTCCCATGTAATTAAAACCCCTTTATTTTCAAGCCATATTGTTTTACCATTTTTTTTGATAATTTTAAAAAGATATATTTCGGGTGCCTCTTCGCCTTTAAGCCTTGTAATGTGGTGTTCCATTACCATCGCTCGATCATCCGGATGGACAAAGTCAACAAAAGGCCTGGAAGTTAATTCCTCCTCTGAATAACCCGATAGATTTACAGCATGAGGGTTAACAAGTTTCAAATACCCATTATGAGTTAGCACAATACCGATCGTCGCATTATCCACCACAATACGGTATTTTTCTTCAGACTTTCGCAGGGATTGCTCAAGCTTTCTTTCGCGAATTACATTATCAATGATACCGGGCAGCAGTGTAAAAAAGTCCCCGGATTTAACTAAATAATCTTTGGCCCCCGATTTCATAGCGCGTACAGCAATATTCTCGTTTCCATGACCTGTGATCATAATAACCGGGATATCTATATTTCGTTGATTTAAAGCCTCCAAAAATTCTATACCATTCATGCCGGGCAAGAGGTAATCAATTATTATGATGGTAGGCATGATTTCATCGAGCCTTTTAATGCAGGGGTTTGCCTCCTGGAAATGATACACCGAAGCGTATGGAAACTTTCTGGCAATGGCGCGCTTCATGAGGTCGAAATGAGATTCCTCGTCTTCAATAATCACGAGCGTTAACGCTTCCACGATCAAGCCTCTCAAAATACTTTTCCTCGATACCAACGCCGTTATCAAAGTATCTTTTCTCAGCTGTCACCCTGTAATGAGAAAGATTTTATCTGCTCCTGTTTCCGCGTATGCTTAACAACGGGACCGGACAGTGGCGGAACATTTTTTCTGCCGTGGAGCCGAAAAGAATGTCTTCAAGATTGCTGCGGCCCTTGGGACCCATAACCACAAGGTCGGCACCCTCATCCCTAACGGCCTGAATTAGCTCGCGAAACGGTATTCCAATCTTAAAGACCTTTTTGACAGGAAGATGGCTGGCAGATATTTCTTCAATCAGTTCATTCATACGTTCTAATCGACGTTCCATTTTATCCTTTAAAAACTCATTTTCAGAAATAGCGCCGCTATACATTGCTGCCATTCGGACTGAGTTTACATCTTTTTCGTTAATTACATTGGTTATAATTATATCGGCCTTCAAATCCTCGGCCAGCTCGGCAGCATATTTTAGCGACTCTTTTGAATACTCAGAAAAGTCACAAGCCACCATGATTTTACTGATTCTTTTCATTTTCTCCCCCTTTGTGGGCGCAAGTTTATCCGAACCTTCATTAAAATAAAGCAAGAGACATGCCAAGAATGGCTGTTGGAGACATGACAAAATAACACCTTGATAAGTCAGAATATTTCTAATACTGAATGCGATTCTTACTTCGGATGGAAATGGAAAGGATGTCAGAATTTTTTACAAAATGTAAAAGCACAAGTGAGTTCGCTTCGCTCATCCCGCTATATAGCGGGAGAATGTTGGAATAATGGAATAATGGGTTTTTGGGATGCTGGTGCAATAGTTTATTGAAAGAATGTACCTGACAAAAACATAAAAAAACTGGAAACCTCCTTTAAAAAACATCATTCCAATATTCCAACATTCCATTATTTTTATCCCATGAAACTTTTTTTTCTATTTCACTGGGACCATTTATAGTACAAAACTCAAGTTCCCTAAAACCCTTTTAACTTCGATAAGTTGTAGAATTTTCGAGAAGTCAAATTATTTCGGGTCTTCTGTAACAGAAGTCTCGAATTTAATTCCGTATTTTTCGATTCTGGAATGAAGGGTGGGTCTGGAAAGTCCGAGCAGTTTCGCCGCCTTTGAGCGGTTTCCACCGGTGAGTTTTAACGTTTCGCTAATAACGATACTGGTAAAGTGGCCCATGCAGGCATCAAAAACGTTTTCATCCGATTGAGAGGTAAGCATCTGATACACCCATTGTCGAATGGCCTGATCACCTTTTGCTAAGTCTGTTGTGGTTCTGCTTTCATTTACGCCGCTGATGGCCTGCGAAATGTCTTTCTGAGAAATGGGAGCACCGCGATTAAAAATCAATGCCTTTTGAAGTGTGTTGCCCAGCTCGCGCACATTACCCTGCCAGGGGGAGGCGGTAAGTATGGCCTTTGCCTCTTTAGTAATTCCCGGGTTTTCAACACCCGCTTCACGGGAAAAGCGGGCCAGAAAGTAATCGGCCAGTACCGGAATATCCTCGGTTCGTTCTCTCAGGGAAGGCAAAAAGATACTGACCACCTTGAGCCGGTAGTAAAGGTCTTCACGAAAACGTCCCTGGTCCAAAGCGAATTCAAGGTCACGATTGGTGGCGGCGACAATTCTTACGTCCACGGGAATGGTGGCCCGGCCTCCAAGCCGCTCAATGCTTTTTTCCTGGAGCAAACGCAGGATTTTGGCCTGGATGCTTAACGGCATGTCCCCAATTTCGTCCAAAAATATGGTTCCGCCGTGGGCCTGTTCTATTTTTCCCACCCGTCGATGAGCAGCTCCGGTAAATGCTCCTTTTTCATAACCGAACAGTTCGCTCTCTAAAAGGCTTTCGGGAATCGCGACACAGTTGATCACCAGAAAGGGTTTGTTTGCCCTCTGGCTGTGCTGGTAAACGGCCCGGGCGACCAGTTCTTTGCCCGTACCGGATTCGCCTCTGATTAGGACCGTAGCATCCGTCGAGGCAACCCTGCCGATGGCTTTGTAAATCTCCTGCATGGGCCTGCTCCGCCCAATGATGGCATCGCGGAAACTCTCATCAGGTACGGGATCCATATCCACCGGTGAACGCATGAAACGGCCGGCTTCCAAGGCCTGTTTAATCACCGTCAACATGTCAGGGATATCAAAGGGCTTGAGAATATAGTCGAATGCCCCCATCTTTGTGGCTTTGATGGCGGTTTCAGTAGTGCTGTAGGCGGTCATGATAATCACAGGAAGTTTGGGCTCTATTTCGTGAATGACCTGAAAAGTTTCAAAGCCATTCATCCCCGGTAAACGCATGTCCAGGATAACAAGGTCCGGAATCTCCTTTTCTATTATTTTAAGACCTGCTTCCCCGGAAGCAGCGCATTCAGAGTGATAGCCCTCTTCTTTCAAAAGCTTGTCAAAACTTTTGCGCAACTGGTCATCATCGTCAATGATCAGAATGGTACTCACGATCTCATCCCTTTATCGGAAGTATGATGATAAACGTCGATCCTTCACCTTCCTTTGATTGGATATCCAGCCGGCCCTGGTGCTCTTCAACAATCCGGGTTGCGATGCTCAATCCCAGGCCCGTACCCTCTTCTTTGGTGCTGAAAAAGGGTTGAAAAATTTTGTCGTGAATCGATTCGGGTATACCCGGGCCGTTGTCCTTCAGTCGAATTACCGCAACCCTGCCCAGCGGCGGTACGAAATCTTCTTCCTCTTGGATGACAATGGATCCTCCCTGTGCCATGGCCTCACATGCATTAATCATAAGATTAACCAGAACTTCCTTTAATTGCTCCGGATCAGCCTGGATCTCCGGAAGCAGACGTTCCCGATTCACATCAACGGTCACGTCATATGATTTCAGTCTGTGTTCCAACAACTGCAGGCCCATGTCAACCACTATAGACGGACTGATCTGCTGCATTTTAAGCCTGGGCGGCCGTGAAAACTCCAGAAAACTCTGCACAATGGCGTCGGTATGGCGAATTTCCTCGGAGATCACATCAAAGTCTTCTTTCTGGTAATCGGTCAGTTTCAGGGACCGGCTTAGCGAAAACAGGCGCATTTTTACCGATGTGAGCGGGTTGCGAATGCTGTGGGCCATTCCGGCCGCAAGTTTACCTACCATGGCCATCTTTTCGGCTTGCAAAAGGTGTTCACGGCTGCGCTCAAGCTCGATGTGAGTCTGGCCGGCTGCTTCGATCAAGTCGTGGACGCTGCGACTGATTGCTTTGACTTCGTCACCCGACTTTTTCATAGCACCTTTCTTATTCGCCTCCTGAGCCAGCCGGTGTAAGGGATCTAAAATCTGGTTTGCCAAAATAAAGGCCAAAAGGACACACAGAGAAAAAACAACAAGTATAGCAGATCCTGCCATAAACCTGAGTTTTCGGGCCTGGAGCATGCTTTTGTTCCTGGCCAGCATGATTTTTTGGGTATGAAAATCTTTGTATGTTTCGCATAATTCCAGGATGTTAAAAAACCGATCGCGCACTTTCCGGTGTAGTTTGGCGCCTTGTTCCCGCTCTCCGGCTTTATAATGGGCGATAACGCGGTCTTTGGCGTTAATGTAAAGCCGGTATTCCCGTTCGATTTCATCAATGGCTTGTTTTCGCTGCTGATCTTCAACCAGCAAGCGGGCGGTACGGAGCTGTTCATTGAATATCTGTCGGTATTTTCCCAGTTGCCTGAGCCAGTCGGGATCACCATCTAAAAAATAGTAAGATACAAAACCTTTTTGATTGATAAGGGAGGTTTCAAAAGATTCGGCAGACTGGTACGCAACCAGGTCCCGGTCGATAATTTCCGTCAACACCCGTTCAAGGCGATATGTATACCATACCGTTATTAGACCGCCTAGCAAAGTAATAAAAACCAGGGCGGCCAAAATCAGATAAATCCGGTTGCGAAGATTGATACGATGCCACACTGAAAGATCCTATAGTGTAAAGAATACCGACCCGGAGGGCCAGGCTTTGATTTCACCCCAGAGGGATAGCGTCACCCTTTATATCGCATGGAATAATAGAATGTTGGAATGTAGATTTTAAAAGGATGTTATTTATTTATTAAATCCTATGTCAAGATAAAATTTATAATAACCCCATTTCCCAGTTCCTCAAAACCCATCACTCCATTATTACAGTATTTCAACATTCCAAATGCAGGGCTACTGACCTAGCGTAAATTCAGATTCAACATATTTTAATGAAGAATCCACACCTTGAGGGCATATAAAAGATGAACGTCGAACATCGAACATCGAACATTGAACATCGAATAATGTATTCTACCATTTATAATAAAGACAAAGCGAAGCGCCTTCCACATTCGACGTTCGACGTTGAACGTTCGATGTTCGATGTTCAAATTGTTGCGTCTGAAATTACGACTAAACCTTCATATCACCTTGAAATTACGTATACAGGTCAGGAGTTCTGAAGTGGGGCAACGCCCCTAATCTCTTTAATGTAATGTCACGGGCATTCCCATCAGAGGCCATAGAATATAGGCCGCAAAACCGACCAAAACCATCAGCATGATACTGGCCGGTATGCCGTACATAAAGAACTCCCCGGTTGTAAACATCTTTGAATCGTAAGCAATTGCATTGGGCGCCGCCCCCACCAGCAGCAGAAACGGCATGCCCGCCGTCACCAGGGAAGCAAAAAGAATCACTTCCGGGGCGACGCCAAGATAAGGAGCAATCACCAGTGCCACCGGCAGAGAGATGGCAATGGCGGCCACGTTCATAATGAAATTGGTCATAATCATGACAAAAAATGCGATGCTCAGTACGAAAACAAACCAGTTGGCTTTTTGAAACATACCCAGCCAGTTGACGGCCATCCATCTGGCGGCACCGGTATCCCAGAGACAAAAACCGATGCTCATGGCACCGGCAAACAGCAGGATGATGTTCCACGGAATATCTTCAAGATCGTCCAGATCGAGAATGCCGATGACAAAAAACAAGATGGTTGAAATAAGAATGATGGCTGTCTTGTTAATCGGTTTTAACATCGGAATAAAGGATCGCAGGGACATGGTCAGGATACAGGCAAAAACAATGGCGGCAGCATAAATCTCTTTGCGGGTAATAGGACCCAGTTCGGCATTGAGAACTCTGGCTTTTTCCCTCAGGCCGGGGATGACCTTTTTTTCGGGTTTCATAAAAATCATAAAAAAACCCCACAGCAGAAACGTCATGAGCCAGCCGATGGGAAACATGTAATAGCTGAGCTGAAAAAAGGTGATGTTTTTACCCACAATATCGTTAAAAAAGCCGACGGCCACGGCCCCGCGCGCTGCTCCCAAAAGGGTCACGATGCTGCCGGCCCCGGCCACATAGGCCATGCCGATAAAGAGTCCTTTGCCAAATTTGGTGGGTTTGTCTCCTTCCCCGTAAAGGCTGTAAACCGCCAGCAAAAGGGGATAAATTGTAGCTGCCACGGCCGTATGGGCCATAATGTGCGTCAGGGCTGCGGTAACCACAAAACATCCCAGATATATCATGCTGGTTTTTTCTCCTACGATTACCAGCATCTTGTAAGCCAGGCGTTTGGTCAGGCCAGTCTTGGTAAAAACCAGTCCGATAACGATGGAAGCAAAGATGAACATTACCGAAGGGTCCATAAAATCGTTAAAAGCTACCTTGGCCGGACGAATCAGGAAAAGGGCCTGAAGTACACCGATGGCCAGACTGGTTACGCCGATGGGCACCACTTCAAAGACCCACCAGGTTCCGGCCAGAAGAAAAACGGCGATCGCCCCTTTTCCCGCCTTGCTCAAGGGGAAATGTTCTCCCATGGGATCTATGGCATCGGGCCAGGGAGATGAATAAAAAGTGACTGCAAACAGTGCTATTCCTATTGAGAGTAACAGATATCGTTTCCACTCGAATTTGCCTTTTTCAAGGACCATAGAATCGCTTGTCATATACCTTTCTCCTTATCTGAAATATTGTAACAAGTAACAATCAAAGGGTGGCAACCCAACCCAGATAAACCGGAAAAGTTATAAGTGAGCTAAAGTTTGAAGTGCCTAAAGTTAAGGTGTCGCTTTCAGCCGTCGTAGCTACAAGCTACTATGGCGAAGTCGGCTCGCTCCGTTTATTTATATAAAATTGACAGAATTCCATAACTTTAGGCACTTTAGGTCACTTTAGGCACTTTAAACTTTATTAGTTAAGAATTTTTTTGGCATAAAAAGCACAAATTTCATATCTAAGAAATAAACTTAATTTGATTCAACTGGAGTTATAATTCGCAGGCTTTCATAGCCTTGACAATCTCCATAAACACATCGGTTTTCCTCAAAATCCCCACGATCTTGTCGTCTTTCATCACAAGCAAAGACTGATGATGTCCCATGACAAGTTGATTGATGGCCTTGTCCAGGGATGCATCTTCATTAATATATTCGCCTTCACCGGGGGTGTACATAAATTCTTTTACTTTTATCCGGGCGGCTTTTCTGCAAATATCATCCATGGGTTTGTCCCAAAAGCGGAGTTGTTCGAGCATCGTCTCTTGAAACCGCTTGGTTAAACCAAAACGGGATAATGATCCCGAAATACCCATTGCTTCATATTTCGGTTCCAAGGCTCTCAGTACATCCAGTTGGCTCACTTTGCCGACAATATTATTATCCTTATCATATATCAGAACCGCCTTATGTGGAAAGCGGGTCTGGTCAGACTCTTCTAACGCTTTTTCCAGTGCCATAACAGCCTCGAATAAAGTGGCCTCTTGAGAAACCGTTGAATATTCAGCAAAGGGAATCATCAATTCTCTCACGACTTTCTTTTTCATACCAGTCCTCCTGAATGGTTGGATTTAGTGCCTTTTTCTTTAGGGATAAATGTTTAGGTTGGAAATTTGCCGGCAGGATGTTATAGATACTTTTTTGTGTGTCTATCTTCTCAAAGCCGTTATTTTCTGAACCAATCCCGATATAATGTGTAGGCGAATTTTAGAAATGGCCTTGAAGTGAACTGCGTATCATTCGCTATCAGTGCTATTACAAGCCATTACCAGCCTCTTCTTTTGAGAAGGCCGTTAATTTCAGCTTTGCGAATACGCTCTTCATGTTCAGCCTTAATTTTATGAGCACTCATGATTTTTTCCACCAGACTCTCCGTCTCGGTAGGCTTCATAAGATAATCGTAAGCTCCTAATTTCATGCCTTCAATGGCGGTATCAACCGTTGCGTTGCCGGTGAGCATGATAACATTAACAAGTGGCTTTAAGTCCTTAATTTCCCTTAAGGTTTGAATGCCGTCTTTTCCCGGCATGAGAACATCCAGAACAACAACGTCAAACTCGGATTCCCGTATCAGGCCCAGGGCTTCATCCCCGTCGAGAGCGGTTTTAACATCAAAGTCCCTCACCTCTAAACGCTGGGCCAAGGTTTCAACAAAATCTTTTTCATCATCTACCAACAGTACTTTGATTTGCATTTATTGTTCTCCCATAAACCCATTATTCTTTTTCCTCATCCATAATTTTTTTGGCTGTTTCGAATTCGCCGGCCTCTGCAAAACTAGCCGCCACCATAGAGGATTCAAATTTACTCTTGTAGGCCTTTGTTATGGTCCGCATGAGCTTTTCAAATTCCACAGGTTTTTGCAGATATTCAAATACGCCCAACCGTCGGGCCTCTTTTTCATCTTTCTCCGACCCGTGACCTGTCAGCATGATAATCTGAACGCCCGGGTAGGCTTTTTTTGCACGCCTTAGAACCTCCAGCCCGTCAATTCCGGGCATTTTAAGATCTAAAACCATGACATCCGGAAGATCTTCATCCATGCTCTTAAGAGCCTGTTCCCCGTTTAATGCAACATCTGATTTTACCTCTCGCATCGCGATTCGTTCAGCAAGGGTCTTTACGAATTCTTCTTCATCATCCACCAGTAACACTTTCATTTCTTTCATCATTTTTATCACCTAGATTTATTTTTTAAAGTTTTCAAAAAGGAATCAAATTAGCCTTATTTTTTCCGGTTTCCCAGTATCAGCTTTTTCAGCTTTTGTAAAGCATGATCCGGGTACAAATTCAGGAAAAATCAAACGCTAGCGGCTTATCTCATTCGGAAAACTCAGCACAATACCATGTTCGATTTCATCTAAATGGGCAGATCCTTGCAGACAGGCGGCAATTTCTTGTAAATCCTGCCAGTTTTTAGATTCGGAGATGTCCCGAGAAAACTCGGTTTGCACGGGAAGCTCTCCTTTGCATACCACGTGAACAGCGTTTTTTCCCTCAAGTTTACGGATCCCGATATTAATTTCTCCGCCGGCGGACATAACAGTAAAACAGCATTCCAAACTCGCAAACAAGGCCATATGTATTTGAACATGACGGGTAACAAGAGTAACGGGTGGGGCTTCTTGATCTGGGGGCACGGTTTTCAAAACAACGTGCTTAAGTCGGGCAAAGCGCTGCGCCAGTATAACCAGTTGTTCGGTGGTTTCCTGAAGGTCAATCTTCGATAGGGTTTCATCGGTACTATGGGCAAATCTGTTAAGCCGGTCCGTTAAGTTAACCCCTCGCTCAATCTGGTCTTTTATTCTAACAATAGAATTTTGAATTTTCTCCTGATGTTTAATTATAGCTTCCGGTGAAATGGATATAATGTCTCCCATCAATCCGGAGGATTCTCTGATGATGGCCAGAACGTTCTTCAGTTCATGCGTAATGCCGGCGGTAATTTTTCCGAAAAAGGCAACCTCTTTGTCTTCACATTTATTCATGGTTTTACCTCGTGAAAGAAAAACGGCTAGGGTTGGCTTTCTATGGCCTCTTGTATTTTTTTTATTAACTCTTCGATATTTATGGGCTTCATCAAATAATCGAAAGCGCCCAGTTCCATTCCTTTAATACCCTCCTTTGTGGATCCTCGGCCGGTCAGGAGAATAACAGGAATTTGGGGTTGTTGAGCTTTAATCCATCTGAGGACCTCAAGGCCTCCGAGACCCGGCATCAACACATCCAGGATGACAATCTCGGGGGTATCCGCCTCAATAATTTGCAACGCAGCTTCACCGTTTAAGGCTACCCGCGCCTGAAGCCCTCTTAATTCAAGCCGTTCGGCAAGAGTTGTGACAAATTCTTCCTCATCATCAACAAGTAAGATTTTTAAGTTTTTCATCTCATTCTCCTGAACCAATTTTTGCCTTTTTCGGCAAATAAACTGTGAATATACTGCCTTCTCCTTGCTTGCTCTCGACCTTGATCTCTCCATCCATTTTTTTCACAATCCCGTAAGTAATTGCAAGTCCCAAACCCGTGCCCTTTTCTTGTTTTGTGCTAAAAAAAGGATCAAAAATACTTTTGAGTGTTGCTTCAGACATGCCGCTTCCATTGTCCTGGATAGAAACTCCCACGGTATCCGCATCTTCTTCCCATGAGGTGATCACTATCTCGCCCTCATCTTCCACCGCCGCAAGGGCATTGTTAATAATATTCAAAAAAACCTGTTGAACCTGTCCCCGGTCGGAACAAATACGGGGAAGATTATCCGCCAGTTTAAGAACCAGTTCAATATTTCGATATAAGGCTTCCTTTTCCAGGAAACCGAGCGTCTCTTGAATAAGTTCGTTTAAATCTAATTCTACAAGCTGAATTTCCATCCGGCGTGCAAAGCCCAGCAAACGATGGGTAATGGCCCTGCAGCGTTCAACCGATTTAAGTATCGAATCTGTCAGCCCCAGAAATTTTTCCTTATTCTGAAAATTATCGTCATATGCAACCAGGTCTTTCATTAAGCCTGCCTTTTCGTTGATGATCGCCATAGGATTATTGATTTCATGGGCCACGCCGGCAGCCAGCCTTCCGATTGATGAAAGCTTATGAGTATGCTGCAACTCGCGAAAGGTTAATTCACGTTTTTCATCGGCATCTTTAACCCGTGTTACAAGAGTGTCCGTAAGCTTGAAAACCACCAGAATTATTAGCGCGACACTGGAGATAAAAATAAAAAACATTCGAGTTCTTAGCGTATGCCAGGTGTGCAACACATCAGATTTGGGTTTAACCAGAACCAGAGCATAATCCGAACTTGAAAAGGGCGCAAAAGCTATCAGTATTTCACGGCCCCGGGGATCTGTTGCCTCGGTGACGATGGGCTCATAATTCCCCCGGGGAAATGACAACGGGCAATGATCCAGTATTTCCCCGTAAAACCTGGAAGAGGTCTGTATGATTCCGTTACGGTTAATTAAAAAGGCATCGCTTTCGGGATTCAGCCCCATGGAGGCGATAATATCGTCAAACTTGCTGGTATCAATGGTAGCACGAAGGATCAAAGCCGAGCCGTCTTCTGTTCGTTTCATCACGGCAACAGCCACATGGGGAAATTTTCTGTAACCCATGAATACATTGCTGATGTAAGTTCCCTTGACCACGACTTCCTGAAACCATTTTTGTTCTGAATAATCTTTCCCCAAAAAGTCATAAGGCCCGGCATAGCTCAACTGGATGCCTTTGTTATTAATTAAGCCCAAATCCACCAAACAGCAATATTCATCCATAAGTACGTTAAAAATACGATTCATGGTCTTTTGGTCGGAAAGTTCTTTAAAAGAATAGGAAGTGGCGATGAATCTAATCACGGAAAGGCGCTCTTCGAAAAAAAGCTCAAAGGTATGCTTGGTCTTATGTGTGAGTGTTTGCAATGGAATAACAATTTCTTTTTTAATGCTGGAGTGATATTCATGCTGGTAAATGACCGCCATTATAATCAGGGGAATTATGGTTATCAGGATCATCAATATAAAAATATTTCTTCTGAGTATACGGTAACGATCTGCATTGTCATCATCAGAATGACCCAAGAAACCTTTGCTTAAAAGCGTCCATAAGTTTTTGAAGTTCATAATTCAACGGGTCCCTCTTGTAGAAAAGTATGTCCCCGGATCGAAGCGTATTTTCAAATGCGGCTTCAGAATCGTTTCCGAGGAAATATAACTGAATCCGGAACCCAACGTGCCGGATCCAAACCAGGCGAAACATCATTACAATGGGACAATATAGGTAACTTTTCCGGCATTATCTACTATATTATTGTTTCGATTTTGTACACACCTTTTATCGTTTTATTCCGTATTATAGATTTATCATAGAGACCAAAACTTGTAAACTTGCATTTATCCAAAGACTCTCGGAGTAATTTTACAATACCCACTGTCTATATATAACGCACAGCAAGGCACTTTTCCATTTTCCCTGAACCCCTGGCCCAGCCCATAATCATAGAATGCCTGTGTCTGAGACATTGGAATCACAAATTCTTTTCACAGACCGGTCTCACCAGCACGGGCTATAATTCCAGTTCCGTTTAGAGCGGGATTCCGTTATTTTCCCGCCAGGTCGGGATGAGCCAAGCGGACTAAACTAACTTGATTTATACCATATTTTCAATTGACATTGCATGAGAGGTAGTATAAAAGGATTTGCTTAATTCTTTGTCAATCTTTGTCAAACTTCCCGGTTTGGCTTAATGCCGGTACATATCTTGTTGAAATGTTGAAGATAACTATTTAGGAGGAAGAAATGGGGAAAAATGGTAAATTGTGGGTGATCATTCTGGTTTGTTTATTTTCGTTGCCTGTATTGATATCCCCTGCTTTTGCAGAAGTATCAGCCGAGGCTGCTTCAAATGGCCATGCATGGTGGTTCTGGCCGCTGATCCTTTTTATAATAACTTTTATTATGGGAATATTCGCTGTTCTGGGTGGTGTGGGCGGTGGTGTGCTATATGTGCCGATCATCAGCGGGTTTTTCCCTTTTCACCTGGACTTTGTTCGTGGCACCGGCCTTCTTGTGGCCCTTTCCGGCGCACTGGCAGCCGGTCCCGGACTTTTAAAGATGAACCTTGCAAGCCTGAGACTGGCAATTCCTGTAGCTCTTATCGCCTCCACCTGTGCGATTATTGGCGCCATGATCGGTCTTGCGCTGCCCACCAATATCGTTCAGATTGCCCTTGGAGCCACCATTATCGGTATTTGTGTTCTTATGCTAACTGCCAAAAAATCCGAACTCCCGGATGTTCCCAAGGCGGACAGGCTCTCTTCGGCTCTAAATATATGCGGCGTTTATCAGGAAGCCAGCTCCGGCGAGATTATCGACTGGAAAATACACAGAACACCCTTAGGATTGGCGCTGTTCATCCTGATCGGCATTATGGCCGGCATGTTCGGACTGGGAGCCGGGTGGGCCAATGTGCCGGTGCTCAATCTTCTTATGGGAGCACCCCTGAAAATCAGTGTTGCAACCAGCAAATTCCTTCTTTCCATTACAGATACTTCTGCGGCATGGATATATATGAACAAAGGCTGTGTGATTCCCATGATGGTAGTTCCCTCTCTTGTGGGAATCATGCTCGGTTCCTTTGTTGGCGTTCATTTGCTCAAAATCGCCAAGCCTACATTTATCCGGTGGATGGTGATCGCAATTCTGGCTTTTGCCGGTGTTAAAGCCCTGTCCAAAGGTCTTGGATTTTAAACACAAATTTGAATCTCATTACAAATACACAAAAATACACAAATAGATATCAAAAACAGGAGAAAGGTAAATGGACGAAAAATCGACTGCCTCTCTGGAAGCAACTCCCGAACAGATTCTATATGCTAAAATACTGGAATGGGGTATGTACATAGGCTTATTAATTCTTTTTATAACTTTTGGTCTTTATACAATCGGCATTATGGATCCTTATATTCCGATGAATAAAATCTCAGGTTACTGGAATTTGAATGTCCATGACTACCTTGAACACACCGGAATCAAAGACGGATGGGCCTGGGTCCACATGGTAAAATACGGAGATTTTGTTAATTTCATCGGTATTGCCATACTGGCTGGTGTTACCAGTATATGCTATGCTGCAATTGTGCCTACACTTCTGAAAAGCAAGGACATAGTTTATGTAATTCTGGCAGTGCTCGAAGTCATTGTCCTTACCGCCGCTGCCAGTGGAATTCTTGCCGTGGGGCATTAGCCTGATTGGTTATTTTGTTTGCCGTTTTTCACAAAATATCGAGCTATTATTCTTCAGAATCGATTTCAAATCGCTTAATTTTGCGCCAGAGTGATACCCTGTCTATACCCATTATTTTCGCCGCCTTGGTTTTATTACCATCGCATTTATCAAGTACCCACTTAATGTAGTTTTTCTCCTGTTCCTCCAAAGTGGGAAACTCGGAATCATGCCGGCGGTAGGTTTCAACCGAAAGATTGCGGATATATTCCGGAAGATCGCCCACCTGTATCTCCGGCCCGCTTGCCAGAGCCACAGCTCTTTCGATGACATTCTCCAGTTCTCTGATATTTCCCGGCCAGGTGTATTGACAGAGTAATTCCATGGATTCCCTTGCAATACTTTGAATATCCTTTTTCATGGCCTGACATTTTTGATTTAGAAAATGATATGCCAGCAGCGGAATATCACCGTCACGATCGGATAGCGAGGGAAGTTTTATTGTAATCACATTGAGACGATAAAACAGATCCTGTCGGAAATGACCTTTTTCTACATCCTCCTTGAGATCGCGATGAGTAGCGGCGATGAAGCGCACATCAACAGAAACGGGGGCCTCCCCTCCAACCGGTAAAACCTCTTTTTCCTGAATAACACGTAATAGTTTTACCTGCATGGTCAACGGCATATCCCCGATTTCATCCAGAAAAATACTTCCGCCGTCCGCCACCTTAATCAGGCCTGCTTTTGCTTTTGTAGCGCCGGTAAATGCATCCTTTTCATGGCCGAAAAGCTCATTGGCCATCAAATCTTCTGTGAAAGAGCCGCAATTAAAGGCTATAAATTTTTTTTCGGAACGTAGACTAAGCTGGTGGATTGACCTGGCTACCAGTTCCTTGCCGGTTCCGCTTTCTCCAAGTATTAGAACATTAATTTCAGAAGGAGCAATCTGATTGATGGTTTTCTGGACCTCTATCATTGTACTGCTCTGGCCCACTATAGAGGAAATCTGTACGCACCTTTTGAGCGTTTCTTTAAGTTCCAGATTTTCAAGTTGTAGCCGTCGTTTTAAAAGAGCTTCTCTGGCGATCTTGCGGACTTCTCCGATCTTATACGGTTTTGCAATGTAGTAATAAGCGCCTTGATGCATGGCCTCAACGGATGAATCCACGGTGGCATAGCCGGTAATCATGATTACTTCGGTGTAGGGTTGAAGTTCTTTTGTTTTCCGTAACACCTGCATCCCATCCACATGCTCCATTTTCAGATCAGTGATGACCAGATCAAAGCTTGTTGATTGAAGCAATTCGATAGCTTTTTTCCCGTTGTTTACGGAGATAACCTGGTATTCTGTTTTAACGAGGATATGCTCGAGATTTTTACGCGCGATATCCTCATCTTCCACAACAAGAATGATTTCTTTATTATTCTCCACGGTAATCATTTAAATCCGGACTATGTTAAGTAATTAACTGGATAGTATAGGAATTTCCTTTTTTGGACACAGACCCGCCTGCCATGCAAGGCACGAGCGGGCAGGTGAACACAGATTATCAAGATTCTTAAATTGCAAAACAACAATATTATCTGTGTATATCTGCGAAAATCTGCGTCCTATTTAACTTAACAATATTTGAAATAAGAGAATACGAATATCTAATGGTTCCTTATTCAGGCTGATCGAAAGGTAAAAAACAGGTAAATGTTGTTCCTTTTCCAACTTCACTGGAGACTTTAATTTTGCCACCGTGTTGTTCTATAATGCCGTATATAATAGAAAGCCCCAGACCGGTACCTTTACCGACTGCTTTTGTGGTGAAAAAGGGGTCGAAAATCTTTGGAATAATTTCTTTTGGGATACCTTCCCCCGTATCTATAACCTGGAAACAAAACCCGCTGTTACTTTCTTGTTTACATGCCTTGATGGTAATGTCCCCGCCATTTTTCATGGCCTGAATGGCATTTACGATTAGATTGATTAAAACTCGTTCGATTCCTAAAGGACTGACAATGGCCTGTATATCGTCGGGCACTTCCGCTTTAAGAATTATATTATCGGGCACCTGTGATTTAACCCGTTTGATTGCGTTGTTAACCAGATCATTAAAATAAGCCTGTTTTAAAGTAAGAGATCTCTCCCGTGCAAATTCCAGCAGTGATTTAACAATTTCCTTACTCCTTTCCACCTCTTTTTCCGCACCGATCAAAAGCTCTTTTTTATATTCGAAATCGTCGTCTTCCAGCTCTTCAACCAAAATCTGAATTGAAGTGGAAATATTATTGAGCGGGTTATTCAATTCATGTGCCACGCCTGAAGTCAATCTCCCCAGAGAGGCCAGTTTTTGAGCCTGCACCAACTCTTTGTTCCGTTTGTTCAGCTCACTGATCATATTATTAAGACTGGTTACCAGGGATTCAAATTCGTCGCCGGTTTTTATTTCTGGTATGTTTTCAAAATCTCCCATGGCTATTTTTGTAATGGCATTGCCAATGGTTTTCAAAGGACGGCCCACATTAAAGATTAAAAAAAGAGCAACTAAAATAGACAGGATAAAAACAGGCAGAAGGGCGATCAAATGTATCATCTTGGATTTTCCGATCAAATCCCGGGTAAATTCACTCTCTTTTTTTACGATTTTTTCAAGCTCGCTGGTAATTTTCCTCCCTTGCTTTCCGATTAATTGGATAAAATCCTGTGGAGCCGTTAAATGTTCGTTTTCTTGCATCTTCAAAAGGTTTTCAAGAGCGTCTTTATACTCCTCAAGTTCGATTAACCTTTCATCGAGATTTTTGGCCACTGTATATTTTCCATATTTCGCCAAGATGCTACGAAGGTTGTTCTCGGCTGTATTCACATAGCTAAGGGTCTGATCAATATTTTTTCTATCAAATGTTAAGAAATAGTTTTTCTCGTATCGTCGGGCTTCCAGGATAGTATTAAAGAGCTCGTACTTTCTTTCGATAATCTGAATCTTTTGATTGAGAATATACTGACTACGATAACTTCGCATCCAAATTAACCCGCTAATTACCATAAATATGGCAAAAGCAAGAAAGATCTTTATTCTAATACTGATTTTCATATTGCTACACTTAACCTACATTGATTGTAGAGCTTATGATCTCAGATCCGCGATCCAATAATCAACAATCAACTGTTAATTATTAATTGTTACCCATTGATTATTAACCATTATTTCCGATCCCTGTTCCCTATGTATAATACGGCAGATCAACCTGGCAGAACACACTTTTAACTCCAGGAACTTTATTTGCAATTTCATTAATCTCCCTGATTAAATCTTGCTGAATGGTTTCTTTGATATGATGCTGCAATGCCGGGCTGGCAAAACCTGTTTTTCTGATTTTCTGAGCCGCAACCTTAACCCGAACCTCCCCGTTTATAACAGATACTTGGGCTTCACAGATCGGCTGAAGCTCTGCTTGAATGCGATTGGTAATGACAAGGTCATCCATAGCCTGTTTCGATTCATCGGTGCTTCGGTAGCTTTTGCTCCGGGCTGCAAGACAAATGATTTCACAGGCATTTTCAATTGTCAAGTTTCCGATATTAATTACAATATCATAAAGCTTGGGGTCATTGACATCCATCTTGTATAGGTATCGGGTCCAGTGGATGCGATTTTTGTCTTCATTTTCAATAATCGCAGCTGCCGCTTCCCTGGTCAGGTTTTCCCGTTTTTGCAACAGGCTGATCCGGTCGCCTTTTTCGGCTAGTATCCTGACTTTGAGCACCTGGGGGATCTCGGTGAGTAAAAGATGACCGGCATGGCCGTGGTAGACAACATTTCCTTTCCTTACATATCCCAAGAGAGCGGCTTTGATATACTCCAGATACCTTTCCTTGCCGTGGACCATCCGCTCGAGAATGTTGGGGGCGTCATTGAGCGATCGGATCAGTTTTTTTTCCGAAACATTGAAAAGCTGGGCGGCTTCGACCAGAATCTCCCTGCTTACACATTCATACCCCAGCGTTCCGGCCACCTTTTCAGCAATCTCCTGACCATGGCTGAAACTTCCCCGTGAAATCGTGATAACAGCCATAACCTGTCACCTCCTGAATAGCACATATTGAGACCTTTGAAAAACGCCCCCTTTTGCCCAATTCCGGCGTCCCCGATAATCGGGATTTATCAACAGGCTCAAATTTTAACCCGCCACCGAACTTTGGTGGGTTAATCCTCAAAATACTAAATGTATTCCTGCCTGCCCCGTAGGTCCGGCAGATCGTACTGGGGTGGTTAAAATTTTCGCGTTGACTCGGGGCGTCCATGCCCCTCGCCCTTGCGGGCAGCTTGACAGCTGTCCAATTCTGCTATCCTGCAGAATTGCCCTTGGCCTTGAACAAAATTGAACATTTTTCAAAGGTCTCATATTCTGAATCTGAAACCGTTTAGTTTTTTGAAAAAAACCGGTTTTAAACAAGTTTCAAATATGTATAAATACGAAAGGTTGAAAGCACGAAAAAATATTATTTTTCGTGCTTTCGTGATAGTTGTATACTCTAATTTTAACTTCCTTATATTCTCTGGTCAAGCCTGTTGTTACTGAATCCCATAAAAGAAATAGAGAATGGTCAATTCCACTGCTAAAAAGATGGCGGTCATCACTGCACCCGCCTTGGCATAGTCCACCGTTCGATACCCCCCGGGCCTCATGATGAGCGCATTGACCTGGTGTGTGGGCAGCACAAACGTGTTGGACGCCGACAGTCCCACAACCAGCGCGGCCATTCTAGGGTCACCGCCGGCCATGACCGCCATGTTCATACACAGTGGAACCAGCAGAACCGTAGCGCCCACATTGGAAACCACCAGGGTGAAAAAAGAGGTCATGATACCCACCGCGGCGAGCAGAACGATGGGCGTCGGATGTCCCAGCATTCCAAGAACTAATTTTGCAATATACGCAGCGGTTCCGGTTTTTTCAAAAGCCATGCCAAGTGGAATCAATCCTGCCAGGAGAAACACCGTCATCCAGTCGACTGCCCGATAGGCTTCGTCTACCGAAAGCACACCGGTTATGACCATACCAAGGGCGCCTGACATCAGCGCCACCGAAAGTTGAATTTTAAAGACAATGATTTGCGTCAATGCCACTGCCAGCCATATCACCGCCAGTTTGGCCTTTTCCGGGCGCATGATTTCACCTTCAAGGGCCGTGGCAAATGTGAGGGCCCGAGGTTGCGGCTGATTTCTTAAAATGTGAAATTTCTCCCAGGGCCCCTGCAACAGCAGCGTGTCTCCCATTTGCAGCCGAATATGGGTTAAGTTGCTGTAAATAATCTTACTGCCGGTAAACAACGCCACCGGATTTACACCGTATAATTCTTTAAAATTGACCTGGCTCATGGTTTTGCCGATCAATTCAGACCGGGGAGAAACCACCGTTTCCGCCATTCCGGCATTAATTACTGCCAGGCTCTCTGAGAAAATATCCAGGCCGTCTTTGATCTCCCATCCGTATTCTTCGACCAGCATATGAACCATTTTTACTTTCCCGATAACGGCAATGTCATCTCCCGGAGAAATCGTATGGGTACTTTTCGGCACAAAACTTTTTTCATTGTCAGATGCAAAATTGATGGCCACCACGGTCACCAGGAATTTGGGCCTGATGGCCAGGTCTCCTAAAGTTCTGGGACCTTTAAAATTATCGGGAATGTGGATTTCAAATGTATGTTCAAGCCCCTCATAGGCTTCCATCAGCAACGCCGTAACCCCCTTTTCCGCTTCGCCTTCCGCGGCCGGAAGGATAAATTTGCCGAAAAGGATAAAATAGATAATGGCACTGGCAAGAAGGCAGACTCCAATGGGGGTCTGGGTGAAAAGACCGAAGGGTTCTAACTTTTTTCCGCCGAGAACCATCAAATCATTTAACAGAATCGTGGGACTGGCGCCCACCAGCGTGATGGTCCCGCCGATAATGGCACAGAATCCCATGGGCATCAGAATTCGGGACACCGGCACCCCCATTCTTTTACCAATGCGCTGGGCAGCCGGAAGGAATAGTGCCGCAGCGCCGATGTTCTGCATCATGCTTGAGATGATTCCCACAGTGCCGGATATCAGGGTAATCACTTTTTTTTCGCTGTTGCCGGCCAGTTTGACAATGGGTCCGGCCACTTTGTTCATTACCCCTGTTTTATCAAGACCGGCGCCGATTATAATCACCGCCATGATGGAGACGACAGCGTTACTACTTAAACCTAAGAATGCTTCTTTCGGCGTCACCAGACCGATAAGGGGAAGCAAAACCATCATAACAATCCCCACAACATCGACGCGAACCCATTCAAAAATAAACAAAACAATTACAAAAACAAGTACAATCATGGTCAAAGTCATTTCAAGTGTCATCGCTGAACATCCCTTCCTGTTTCATCACATTAGAATTTCGAAATCTTTTTTATATCCTTGGTCATTTCTTTTTTCTGAACTTAAAACACAGCCAGAAAGCAAAGCCAACAAGTACAAGACCAAAAATAAAATGTGTATCCATTCCATCCCCCTTTATATTGCAGTTTTTAAAAAAAGCCATATAATGCATAAATTTTAGTTTTTTGCAATATGGAATACAGTTTTGGCAAAAAAAAACAGAAGATCTGAAATCTTTGTAAAATCAGAATCTTCTGTTTTAGTAACAATTATATTTCTGACCGCTTGTTATGCTTTAACTCTTTTCAGTTATGGGTTATTTGCCATCAATTTGTTTGTGTTGTTTCAAATCGGAACAAATAGCAAACAAATAATTACACCATGGAATAAACGTAAAGATTACGGCGGAGTCGTTCACCTTCCTCAATTCTGCTTTCCCCACGATCTTCCACCGATTCCGAAATTACAAAAGCAATGTCTTTATGCTCTCTGTTGATGGATTCCAACGCCTCTTCCGGCTCGCTGAACATCACCACGTGATCAAAAGGGATCCCTTTTTCAGCGGCTGCTTCCTGAAACAGGCCGGCACTTTTTTCAGACATGCTCTTAAACTCTTCACAGACCTGATTGCGTGAAGATGAAAACAGCTTGAATGTTTCGCAGGACAAAGGAGCGGTATTTAAGGCCAGAATTTCATAAGACATCCGCTGCGCCATTTCCAGAGCATAGTCGATGATTTCTTTTGAAAAATCGCTTTCTCTGCCCATAACCAGCAGTTTTGTGGGTTCCTGCTCTTCTCTTTGCTCCGCCATTGTCTCCATGGCATAATCGGATTCACCGGCTTCGGCAAAAGTGATTGCCTCCTGGTACTTGTCCATTTTATCTCCGGCCCTGCTCAACTTTTGTTTGATTCTTCCAAAAATTCCTGCCATTTTTTATCTCCTTCTCATACGTATTGGGTTGTTTAGCTTTGAACGACTACCAACGGAACCGATAGGTGCTTTTTTATTTCAGCCGGCGCTCTTTTCTTTTTTGAAACTCTACTCGCCTGGCCTATATCTTGAATCGAAGCATCGTAAATGGTTAACACAACATCCCGATGGTAATTGACATAATTGATAATCTCTTTTTCAGGCGTGCCGGATGTCATCGAAAAGTGACATCGAACGCCTTTTTGTTCCGACTCCAACATCAGGTGATTAATTTGCTTTGAGGCCTCAGCCATAATTTCTTTTGCGGTCCCATGCTCGCCGGCTTCGGCAAAGGCCGCCGCCGCCATGGACCCCTCGATGAATATCCGGACATGATCGGCCTTTTTTCGCATTTCTTTGAGGTATTTCCTGTAATTTTTCGGCCGGATAATTTGAAAAACCTTTAGTTCCGCCTTTATCCGCTTGCAAAGTTCTACCGCATAGCGAAATGTCTTTCTATCAGGTGTAATTCCGTCAATGGCCAATAAAACTTTTTCCATTTTTGTCCCCTTTTGCAGACCAAAAACCAATTCTTGCTACATTCGCATATCCTGACGGGTTTCCTCCCTGCGCTGGATACGTACATCTGTGCGTTTCCGACTTCTTTTTTTCGGTTTGTCATACATGATATCCAGAGCGGTATCATGTTCTCCGGCTTGGGCGAAAGTTATTGCCGTCATCAATCTGTCGAAAGTTTCTTTAAATTTAAACATGGTTGATTTCCTCCTCTGAAAAATGTGTTAAAGTTTTTTTCTATTTGCTAATGTTGTATAGCATCTTCCGTGCCAACACTATCGATACTGCCACATCATATTGATATTATTAGTATTATTTGTACATTCGGGGTGAGAAAGAATCGGGTTTTAACTGTTACAATTTGCAATGCTTTTTCAAGCTCATACATTTTATACAGTAAATACAAAGTGTTATAGTATATTGCGCAAAAGAATCACAATATTGCAGATTGTAACGTTAACCCTGTTTTTATATCTACTCCCAAGAAAAACCGTTGCGTGCCCGATCTTAATCTGTTTTATAATGAGAAAAACCTGAATGAGGACAAATCATGCGCATATTTAAAAAAGAAAAGGGCCGAACAGAGGAATTATCATCGGAAATAGATGAGTTGAAAGAAAATGTCATTAAATCTAAGATGCCGGAACAGGTAGAAAAAGTGGCATTTAAAGAAATAGAAAGGCTTTATAAAACCAGTCCTTCCAGTGCGGAATATACCATCGGTATAAATTATATCGATTATCTGGTCAGTCTTCCCTGGAATAAAATGACCGACGACAATCTTGATATTAAACGGGCGGAATCAATCTTGAATGAAGAACATTATGGGCTGGCTCAGATTAAAGATCGGATTCTCGAACATCTTGCAGTCAGAATATTAAAGATGTCCCGCCGGCATAAAATTTTGGTTGTGGACGATGAAAAAATAACCCGCCGGAATCTGGAGCATGTTTTTGAAAAAGACGGCTATCAAGTCAATACCGCTGCCGGCGGAGCTGAAGCCCTGAGTTTTCTGGAACAAAGCGCCTTTGATGTCATTGTAACTGATCTTAAAATGGGAAAAATCGACGGCATGGCGGTCCTGGAAAAAGCAAAGGACATGAATCCGGCCACGGAAGTGATTATCATCACCGGATACGCCACGGTGTCAACAGCAATCGAAGCCATGAAAAAAGGATCATATCACTACCTGACAAAACCATTGAAGCTTGATGAGATCAGATCGACGATCCAGAAAGCGCTGTTCAAGAAAATGGTCCGGCTGGAGCCTAAAGGTCCTGTTCTTTGTTTTGCCGGACCACCCGGTACCGGGAAAACTTCTCTGGGGATGTCGATTGCCCGGAGTCTGGAACGAAAATTCGTACGTATGTCTTTGGCCGGAATGAAGGATGAGTCTGAAATAAGGGGGCATCGTAAAAGCTATGTGGGTGCGTTACCCGGCAGAATCATCCAGGAAATTCGCCGCGCTGAAACCAGGAACCCGGTGATTATGCTTGATGAAATCGACAAAGTCGGTCGTGACTTCAAAGGAGACCCTGCCGCTGCGTTGCTGGAAGTTCTGGATCCGGAACAGAATACTCATTTTGTTGACCATTATCTGGATGTTCCCTTTGATCTGTCACGGGTGATGTTTATCGCTACGGCCAATGCCCTTGATCTGATTCCCGGCCCGCTTCTGGACCGTCTGGAGGTCATTACCCTTTTGGGGTATACCGAAGAAGAAAAAGAAAAAATCGCCTCTAACTACTTAATACCCAAAGAAATAGAGGAAGCAGGCCTTTCCGACAATCCGCCTGTTTTTACTTCAGAGGCAATCCACAAAATCATCAGGGAATACACAAGAGAAGCAGGATTGAGAAATCTTAAACGCCAGATATCTTCTATTTGCCGTAAAATTGCCCGGGAAGTCTTAAGCGATAAAAATAAAAACCAGCCGAAAATGATAACTCCCGAAATGGTGGAGAGCCTGCTTGGTCCCAAAAAATTTTATTTTGAAGTGGCTGAAGCCAAAGAAAGAATAGGTGTGGCAACAGGCCTGGCATGGACTGAGGCGGGCGGGCAAATTATTTTCATCGAGGCCGCCAAGATGAAAGGAAAAGGGAATCTTATCTTAACCGGTTCACTGGGCGATGTGATGAAAGAATCTGCTCAGGCGGCAATGAGCTATATTCGAAGTAATTCCGGATTATTAAATATTTCCGACAATATGTTCGAAGAGTATGATATCCATATCCATGTACCGGCAGGTGCGATCCCCAAGGATGGTCCTTCAGCCGGCCTGACCATCGCGGTAGCTCTTATATCTTTGATAACAGACCGCCCCTGTAAAAGAAATGTTGCACTGACAGGAGAATTGACCTTAACCGGCAGAATTCTTCCTGTGGGGGGAGTAAAGGAAAAAGTTTTAGCGGCTCACAGGGCCGGAGTAAAGTCAGTTGTTTTTCCCGCTAAAAACGAAGCCGACATCAAAGATATTCCGGAAGATATCAAGAAGGATCTGGATATCATCAAAATAAATGAATTAAAGGAGGTAGTTGATCTGGTTCTGAATTAATAAAAGACCCCTTTTATTTCCAATAAAAAGATGTGAATTTTGGGAATATTACAGCTGAAATCATGCATTCTGCAAAGCCCTTTTCTTAACTTGTCTTCATAAAGCAACGGCAAATAATTATGATTTTGAAAAAGTTTTTAGCAAAAGCGATTTAATAAAGAGAATTGTCTTAGAATATAAGAGAAATTCGGAATGGCAATGGAAAAAACATTAACAGCTGAATCGACACCATCCCTGTCCACCAATGAATTGTTTTTTGGGTCTTCACCAAAAAAACGGCTGAATCAATGGCTTGCTACCGGAATCTGTGGAAACGATATCAGCTCTTCCTGTCTCTATGTTTCAGCCATCGCCGCAGTGGTCGCCTTGACGATTTTTCTTTTCCACATGGTCACCTTGACTCTGGGGCATCATAGACTTTTGTTGATTAAGATTTATAGTAGTTTTTCGGAGATTTTATTATGAAAACAATAAAAAGTAAGGTTATAGTTTTGTTGATTGTTTGTCTGGCATTCATCGGTGTACTCCATGTTCTATATTATCATTATATATTTTCCCTCCAGGGGAAAATAGAGCTTATTCAAAAACTTGATGACTTCCGCGGCAATATGCTTGAAATGAGGCGCTATGAGAAAAATTTTATTTATTTTAAAGACATTGAAAGCCTCAACGAAACCATATTTTACTTTTTTAAAATTGAAGACTTCTCCCGTGAACTTTCGAAAGATGTCGAACGTGTTGTTGGATCCGATAAAATTGTGGAATTTCAGAACGACCTAAATGTTTACAAAACCATATTAGATGAAAATATGAGAATAGCTAAAAAGGATAAGGGCGAACTCAACGTTGACCTGATCAGAACCAAAGGGAAAAAACTGGTCGATTTTGCAAACGAACTTATCATGACCAAACGCCAGCGGATTCAAAAAAACATACATCGAATCATGCTTATTCCCCTGATCTTTATAGTCAGCTTTATCGTACTTATGTTTCTGATCATCCATTTAATTTCTAAGGGAATCTTGAAACCTGTTGCCTTGATGCAACAGGCGACCGAGATGGCGGCAAAAGGAACATTCAGGCCCATTGTTTACAAATCGGAAAGAGAAGATGAGGTTACCCATCTGATAGAGACATTCAATGAGATGGCAAAACAACTCGAAACAAAACAGGAACAATTGTTACAATCGAGAAAGATGGCGTCCATCGGCACCTTTACTTCAGGTATCGCTCATGAACTGAACAATCCTCTGAACAATATTTCTCTGACCGCAGAAAGCTTGATGGAAGAATTCACGGAGATGACAAAAAAGGAAGCTTCGGAAATGATGATGGAGATTCTCGCCCAGGCAGACAGGGCCAGCCAGGTGGTTAAAAATCTGCTGGAATTCTCAAGGACCGAAAGTCCTATATTATTGGAATTGAATATTAACGAAGTTCTGGATCGGACGATTAAACTGATAAGGAATCAAATTATGATCACCGGCATCCAATTAAAAATAGTTAATAGCGAAAACCTGCCCGCCATTAAAGGAAGAAGCCAAGATCTTCAACAGGCTTTTATTAATATCCTTTTAAATTCTATCCAGGCCATGAAGGATTTGTCCGGAGAAAATATCATTTCCATTCATACAGGTCTGGGGCCGGATGGTTATATAAGAAGCGATTTTTCGGATACCGGAATAGGGATAAAGCCGGAGGATATGAAAAATATTTTCGATCCGTTTTACACCAACAAACCGGTGGGACGGGGAACAGGTCTAGGGTTATCTCTGGTATACGGTATTATTCGGACACATGGTGGCTATATTGAAGTAAAAAGCGAGATAAATAAGGGAACCACGTTTTCAATATACTTGCCGATTGCCGCAAATGAGGGAAAGGAGACGGGTTATGCGGCTTAGAATTGCTGTCATTGATGATGAAATAACGGTTTGTCGCCGACTCAAACCGGCCCTTGAAAAAGATGGGTATGCGGTGGAGTCTTTCCAGAAGGCCGGACCTTTTTGGAGACGCATGGTTCAGGATCCTTTTAATATTATATTCCTCGATTTAAAGCTTCCGGATGTAAACGGCATGGATGTTCTTGCCCGAATCAAAAAACGTTACGATAATGTGGAAGTCATTATCATTACGGGTTACGGATCCATCGACTCGGCAATAAGTGCGATTAAAAAAGGTGCCTATCACTATGTAACCAAACCGTTCAAGCTTGACGAAATCCGATTGCTTGCCAGAAGCGCAAAGGAAAAAATAGGTCTTCGTGAAGAGAATCGGCGACTTCGGGAAACCGTGAATGGACAGGAGGTTCTGAAGGGTTTTATCGGAACCAGCTCTGCAATGCAGGAAATTTTCGCCATGATCAAGAAAGTTGCCATTGTTAATTGCAACGTCCTGTTGCAGGGAGAAAGCGGTACAGGAAAGGAACTTGTTGCCAGATCAATTCACAGGTTGAGCCCGAGAAAAAATCGACCGTTTATTTCTTTCAATTGCGGCGGATTCACAGAAGAATTGATCTGTAACGAGTTGTTCGGCCATGAAAAGGGCGCCTTCACCGGCGCAGCCGTTACCAAGATCGGTCTTATTGAATCCGCCGACGCAGGGACACTCTTTCTTGATGAAATCGGAGAGATGCCCCCCTCCATGCAGGTAAAACTGCTCCATGTCATCCAAGAAAAACAGATATTGCGAGTGGGCGGTAATACTCCCGTCAACCTGGATATTCGTCTCATCGCCGCCAGCAACAAGGATATCAAAAAGGCCACCGCTGAAGGATCTTTTCGAGAAGATCTATTTTATCGTTTGAATGTGGTCACCTTGAGGCTCCCCCGACTGCATGAGAGGAAAGATGATATCCCCATGCTGATTTCTTACTTTATAGAAAAATACAGCCGGCCCTTTGAAAAAAAAATTAGAGGAATTTCACACCATGCCCTCGAAATTCTCATGCATTACAATTTTCCCGGCAATGTACGAGAACTGGAAAATATTATTCAGCGTTCCGTGGCCCTTGCCGAGAGTGACGTCATTCGCATCAACGATCTGCCTCCGGATCTCCAAAAGCTCGAGTTTAATACCCTCGAAGGCGAAGGATTGCTGGCTCTTGAAGAAATGGAAAAACTCCATATTGCCAAAGTCCTTGATAAAACGGATTATAACAAAAGCCTGAGCTCTAAAATACTCAATTTGCCCCGCACCACATTATGGCGGAAAATGAAAAAATACGGTCTGCTGAATAAAAACTGATCCTCACCTTCCCCCATTTAGCCTGGTTTTTCATATTGAAACATTCTTTTATTGCCCGTCCGCTTCAACCCCTTTATTTTGTTGTATAATGTAAATCCAACTGCCAAATGTTTCAATTTGAAACAAAAAGGCTCTGGTGTTCATATCTTAAATTCATTTCCTCTTTACGTTCAGTGGGAGTGCATCCTCTGGCGACATTTATATTTAATATAATATCAGTTTCTTATGATATTTTCCAAGTGTTTAATTTTTCATCCTTTTTAAAAATTGTCCATACTGGCACTTAATTTGCTCATGAGTTCAGACAAGGAGGTTTTAATGGAAAAGATTCTGGTGGGATTGGATCCCGGAAAAACCAGTTTGTGGGCTGCGGTTCATGCGCTTAATTTAGCAAAAAGGATACAAGCCAGGCTATATTTTCTTTTGGTCATTGATCCTGCGGCCAAGGGATCAGAGGAGGGTCTGATGCGCCAAATAGAGGCTTCCATGAGGGCAAGTCTTGAGTCGCTGATCGAAGAGGGGATCTCAGAAGGGATACCTGTGGATTACTATATCACTTACGGTCAATACGACAATGAACTGATTAAGTTCGTCAAGGAGAACAGGATCACCATGCTGGTCGTGGGGTCGCCCACCCCCCAGGACGGGCGTTTAGAGGATTTTGATGACCGTCTTGAAAAGATTCGCCACAGGATCGATTGCCGAATTGAAGTCGTACATGAAAAAACTACAAAAAAAACAAAGAAAAGGAGAGGATGATGTTTCACCTGTATTTACCGATAGCCGGCAATAGTGTGAACATATTACTAATTTTTGGTTTGGGCGGCCTTGTGGGAATCCTTTCGGGAATTTTTGGTGTCGGCGGCGGATTTTTGATGACACCGCTTTTGATTATGATTGGCATACCTCCCACTGTTGCGGCTGCGTCCGATTCCAATCAGATTGTCGGCGCTTCCACTTCCGGAACTCTGGCGCATTATAAGATGGGAAATGTCGATTTCAAAATGGGTATCTTGCTATTGATCGGCGGCGTTACAGGAGGCACGTTGGGCGTGCAGGTTATCAAAATTTTAAGACAAACGGGAAATGCGGATTTTTTAATCAAGATCACCTATGTTTTGATGCTCGGTTTTGTAGGATCGTATATGTTCATTGAAAGCCTGCAGGCGTTAAGAAAAAAGGAAGCCCTTGCAACCGCCCCCCAAAAAGAGTCAAAATATGCACAATTAATCGGCAAACTGCCGTGGCAAACCGACTTCGACAAATCAGGGGTAAGACTTTCAGTTCTGATGCCGCTGGTGCTGGGTATTTTTGTGGGAATTCTGGCAGCAATTATGGGTGTCGGCGGAGGTTTCATTATGGTGCCGGTGATGGTTTACCTGTTGCGAATGCCCATGCATGTGGTTGTCGGAACCAGCCTTTTTCAGATTCTTTTTACCTGTGTGGATGTGACCATCATGCAGTCTTACAGCAACCATACCGTCGATTTTATTCTGGCGCTGATCCTTCTTTTAGGGTCTACACTGGGAGCACAGTTCGGAGCCAAAATCAGCAAAAAACTCAAGGGGGATCAATTGAAGATCCTTCTGGCCTCACTTGTTTTAATTGTCATGGTTAAAATGCTTCTGGATCTTTTACTTACGCCGCATATTATGTTAGCATTAAGAGGGGGTCATTAAAATGATAAGAAATAGAATTTGGGTACCCATTATCATCATGATTGCGTCTTTCATGTGGCACCCTCAGCCCGCAGATTCAATGGTGTCTGTAAAAGCGGAACACGAGCCCAATCTCATTGCCATCGGCGCTTTTTTCAATGGCACACAATTAACGGTTTCAGGCAAGGTTGCCTCCGAAAATGAAGTGGTGGTGATTGTCAAAGGAAAGCAGGAAGAATTAACAATTAAAAAGAAAGGAAAAGCGCTAGGCCTTTTGTGGATGAATCTGGGGGACGTGCATTTTAAAAAAGTACCGAATCTCTATCTTCTGTATTCTTCCAAGGGGATGATGGAATTGGCCGCGTCGGAGCTAAAAACCTGGGAACAACTGGGAATCGGTTTCGAATCCTTGAAAAAACAGATGGAAATAGAGGCGCCGCAGGCTGAAAGAAAGGACCTGGCCCAAGAGTTTTTGAAATTAAAACAGAATCAGGGACTCTATGCGTCTCACCAGGGCGAAATCAGCTTTGGACAAAAAAGCGGTACAGAAAAATCTTTTAACGCTGCCGTCTGGATACCGCCGCGAATACCTCCCGGTGAGTATCAGGTACAGGTTATGGAAATTCACAATGGGATTACTGTGGGCAACTCCATGGACCGCCTCAAGGTTAAGGAACAGGGAATCCCCTTTATGATATCTTCGCTGGCATTTAATCATAGCCTTTTTTATGGCTTTTTGGCAGTATTGATCGCCGTCGCCGCCGGATTGATGATGGATTTCTTTTTTGGAACCGGCAAGGGTGGAGCGCACTAGAAGCTTTTTACTAAACACCATACAATTGCTGAAATGGATGGTTTTTTATGAGCACGTTTACAAATTGGTTAAAAAAGGTTTTTAGAGACCGCAAAAAATCTGCTCCGCAGGTGCCTTTTACCGTCCTTTTCAGTGTATTTCAGAAAATTCTGGAATACAACAACCAGGTTTTGGAACTCATGGCTGAAATGGGGACCAAGTTAGGTGGCGCTTACATTTTTGACCAGCAATACATCCGTTCGAAATGCCATCATATTGCGGATATAGTCTATAAACTGATATACAACTTAAATGCCATGGCGCCCAAAAAATATCTGAACCTTTATGATGCCTTCGGCGCCATCAACAATGAGATTGAAGAGGAACTCGCCGGCAGACCGGTTATCCCGCAAACGGAATATACCATGCCCTACAGCTTGATAACAGACGATTTTACCGATGTTGTCGGAGCAAAAAACGCCAACCTGGCGGAAATTAAAAACCTTCTCGGCCTGAAGGCGCCGGAAGGGTTTGCCATCACTATCCGGACGTTTAAGGCGTTTATTGAATACAATCGCCTTCAGCCAAAAATGGATGCATTAAATGAATTGTGGCAAAAGGGGGATGCATCTAAAAATCAGGCGGCAGAGGAAATTCGAAGGCTCATTTTGGAAGGAACGGTTCCTCCGCTCCTGCAAAAGGAGATTCACAGCCGTCTGGACAGACTTTATCAGGGCGCAGATTCCGGGGAGGTTTTGCTGGCCCTTCGCAGCAGCGCCATGGGTGAAGACAGGGAACACACCTTTGCCGGACAGTATTTGAGCCTTCTCAATGAACCGCGTGGAAATATTTTACAGGCCTACAAATCCGTCCTCGCCAGCCTTTTTTCCGATTCAGTCATGGAATACAGACTGCAAAAAGATCTTTTGGATTATCAGGAGACCATGGCTGTGGCATGCCAGCTTATGGTAGATGCCAGGGTCAGCGGCGTTCTCTACACCCTCGATCCAAGAGCTCCGGATCGTGACGTCATGCTGATTAATGCAACCTGGGGACTGGGTGCTCCTGTCGTCGCCGGAGAAGCAAGAGCGGATCTATATACGATGGATCGGGAAGAGCCGTATCCGCTAAAATCTTTGGATATCGTTCGCAAACATGAAAAGCTTGTACCCAAAAAAGAAGGCGGGACGGACATAATTATGGTTCAGGAAGACCTTCAGACCAGAACCTGTTTGACCGATGAACAGATGAAACAGATCGCCGAAGCCGGTTTGATGATCGAGCGTTATTTTAAAAAACCCCAGGATATCGAGTGGGCCATCGATCATGAGGACAACCTTGTTATTTTGCAGGCCAGATCCCTTAATATCAAGGATCAAGTCGCAAAATTGGTGTGTGATATTTCATCTGTTTTGGATGATTTTCCGATTATATTCCAAAACAAGGGATCCATTGTCCAAGAAGGAATTGCTACCGGCAAGGTTTTTCTGGTCAAGACCGAAGAGGATCTCGATAGTTTCCCCAGCGACGCTGTTCTGGTTACCGCCTATACTTCTCCCCGGCTGGGAAAGGTCATTAAAAAAACCAGCGCCATCATTACCGATGTCGGCTCCCCCACAGGTCATATGGCAACCATCGCCAGAGAGTTTAGAGTGCCGACCATCGTAAATACAGGCGTTGCCACACAACTTCTGCGCCCCGGTCAAATGATCACTGTGGATGCCCGGGAGAATGTGGTTTATGAAGGGGCGGTCAAAGCACTGTGTTATTACGAGTTCGCCGAGGAAACCTTTGAGACGACATACGAATATCGGTTACTGCAAAGAGTTCTGAAAAAAATTGCGCCATTGAACCTGTTAGATCCTTCCGAAAAAAACTTTAAACCGTCAGGATGTAAAACGTTGCATGATATTACGCGATATGTGCATGAGAAAGCTGTGGAAGAATTGATCGGGCTGGAATATGCCAAAATCGGTGATACAGCTAGGTCCGGAAGAAAATTGAAATTCAATATCCCTTTAGACCTTATTTTAATCGATATCGGCGGCGGCATCAGCGGATCTTCGAGCGTTTCAGAGGTTAAACCTCAAGAGGTAATCTCCATCCCCATGAAAGCATTTTTGCAAGGACTTTCAGTGCCCGGCGCCTGGGATACGGAACCGATGTCTGTCGATTTCGGCAGTTTTATGTCGAGTCTAACCCGAACATTTTCATCTTCCATGGCCACGCCAAAATATGTCGGGCAGAATCTTGCGGTTTTGTCAAAAGAATATGTCAATATAAACCTGCGACTGGGATATCACTTTAATATGATTGTTGCCTATATCAGTGAGAATTCGAATGACAACTATGCCTACTTTCGATTCCTTGGCGGTGTGACCGATATATCGCGCAGATCACGCAGGGCCAGACTGCTGGCGGAAATCCTGGCAAAAAGCGATTTTCGTATCGATATCCGGGGAGATCTGGTTATCGCCCGAATCAAAAAATTGGATCTTAAGATGATGGAAGAAAAGATGCAAGTCCTGGGATTATTGGTTGCATTTACGCGTCAGCTCGATGTCAAAATGAACCACGAACAGGAGGTGATCAGGCTCAAAAATTTCTTTGAAGATTTGAAGAATGATCATATCAAACAGAAGGTAATTTAAGGGGGTATCATGGGCAGCGAACAAAAAACAAAAATCCTTATTCTGGATGACGAACCGATTGTCCTGAAACGTTTAAAGCCGGCACTGGAAAAGTCAGGATATGAAGTTGAAGCCTTTTCTCGAAGTCTGGAAGCCTCGAACCGGATCATTGAACAAGATTTCGATATTGTTATCACCGACCTTAAAATGGAAGGGCTCGACGGTATGGAATTTTTAACCCGGGTAAAGGACCGATCTCCTGTAACCGAGGTTATTGTTATCACCGGTTTTGCCACAATGGAAACCGCCAAGGAATCTTTCAAAAAAGGGGTTTTCGATTTTCTGGCAAAACCCTTTAAACTGGGTGAAATTAAAGAAGTTGTCGCCAAAGCGGAAACCAAGATTAAAGGAAGCAGATAACTGTTCAACCGCGCGCCTTGAGGGACACTTTTTAAGATCTGGATATTTAGTAAAGGGGGGAACACCATGTTAAGAACGCTGGTTTACCTCGATGCAGACTTGGCATCGAGTATTGCACTCAGGTATGCCTGTCAATTGACCCAAGTTATTGACATGAAACTGCATGCCGTTCATGTGGAGGAGCCGGATCACGACGGCCATGCACCGGGCACCGGATGGGTTCGCCGAACCTGGGAAAGTGCGATGCTAAAAACAGGGGAATTCGAGATTGCACAATTGATCAAGGCGGAGAAATCTTCATGCCCGATGCTCGGGGCCCCAAAAATGCTTGTCGGAGATCGCGAAAATGAAATTCTTCGTGAAATACAAAGGGAATCGTATGATCTGTTTGTGGAAGGATCACTCCACAGCTTTACCGCCAAAAAGCTCTACGATAAAATACATTCCCGGCTTTACAGGCATATTCCCTGCCCGGTCATCGTTGTTAAAAACCTGGTCAATTTGGAGAAAATTGCGCTGATTGTAAGAGATGAAATAGAGTCTAAAAAACTTGTCTCCATGTTTTTGAAAATTTTTAGCGGCGCGAAGCTCAACCTCGACCTGATTTATTGTGAATTTCAGGAACCCGGGAAACTCTCCTCTAAAGGTAAAGCGGACGTGAATGGGACATTAAATGCTTTTGAAAAAATTCTAATTGAACAGAATTGGCACCCCGAAGATTGTCGGAAGATTCAGGGTGCGCCGGAAGAAATCGGTGATGTGCTGCGTGACTATGGGATGGTAGCGTCTCCACTCCATCACTCCATAAGCAAAAAAAGCAACTGGTTTCAATTGTTGAGCCATATCCCGTCTCCGATTCTTATTTTCTGGCAATGAACAAATGAATAAAAAGCAAGAGAGGTTATTATGAGAATTCTTGTAGCGGTAGATCAACATCCTTACAGTGCCCACGCCGTCAAAGATGTGGCCAAACTGGCCGGGAACACATGGGCGGACGTAACGTTGGTTGGGGTCGGCCCTAAAGTGACGGACATCGGTCAGCCATCGAATAAGGCTGGAAAAAAACACCCTTTAACCGAAGAGTTACGGAATTATCGCCGCAACTTTCTTGACCATTTTGAAAAAGCAGAGTCCCCTTATGAAAAACGGGAGTGCAACTATGAATTTGTCGAAGTTAAAAGAGGAGTTTGGGAAGAGTTGTATGTATGCCGGGGAGCCAGGAAAGATTTGAAAATATTGTTAAGATCTGGTAATCCGGTCAAAGAAATATTGGCCCAATCTCAGGAAGATGATAGTGATTTGATTGCCATGGGATGCTACAAAGCAGGAGATTGTCAGTGGGAAGGAGCGGTTAATCTTCCTCAAAAGGTCGCCAATAGTGCAGCATGTTCGGTTCTTGTTATTAAAGAAGAGAAAAAAATCCGCAAAATTGCATGTTGTCTGGACCAGGAAAATATCAGCCAAAAATCGGTTGAGATGATCAACCAGATGGTGACACTGTATCAAACAGAATTGGAGATTGTGGGGTTAACGGATGGGACAAAACTGAAACCCATGGTTGAAAAAAATTTAAATGCCATCTTGAAATATTATAACGCTCGACAAATCAAGGCTTGGATTAAACTGGTGGACGCTGTTTCACTGGCATCATTCATATCACAAGAAGCCAGGCGGTCTATGATGGCGTTGTGGATGGGGGAACACTCCTTACTGTCCAAAATGTTCCCCCGGGGCAAAGTGGACAAGCTTATTCAGGGGAGTGAATCTTCTGTACTTTTACTTAGATAGCCTAGTTCCTCGACAATTTCAGAACTCCTGACCTATGTATGTATTTTCGAGGTGTTATGAAAGCTCGGTCGTAATTTCAGATGCAACAATTTGAACATCGAACATTGAACCCTCAACATCGAACGTCGAATAAGGATATCGCTTCGCTCCATTAGATTATAAAATTGAAACACCGAAGGTGTACAGTCCTTCGATGTTCGACGTTGGATGTTCGATGTTGGACGTTCATTTTTTATTTTAGCTCATAGTTTAGTGTTTAATAGAAGATGTTGCATTCAGATTTACGCCAGTTCAGGAGCCCTGAATTTGGGAGTGCCTTTTATTGTGAGTAGTTCCAATTACATACTTGAGCTAAAAGATATATCTAAAAATTTTGGAGGGTTGCAGGCTATAAACCGGCTGTCCTTCAAAGTTGAAAAAGGCTTGATCTTCTCCATTATTGGCCCAAATGGGGCAGGAAAAACCACAGCTATTAATATGATTACAGGGATATATCCTCCCGGTTCCGGCGAAATCTTTTTTGAGGGCCAAAAGCTGATTAGAAAAAGCCCTTATCAGGTGGCCCATATGGGAATCGGTAGAACTTTCCAGAATATCCAGGTTTTCCGGAATATGACGGTTCGAGAAAATATCATGGTGGGACTTCATACCAAAAGTCATTCCGGATTTTTAAGGTGCCTCCTGTATAACCCCATAGTAAGGAAAGAAGAGAAAATTATTCGGCAAAAAACCGATGCGATGTTGAAAGGTCCAATATCCAATTTCCAATGTTCAATGTTCAACAAAAAGAACACTTAAAAATTGGATATTGAGGATTCGACATTGGATATTAGATGTTTCACAGAAGCCGCATTTTCAAAGCTTTTGATTGAGAAATGCATAGATCTTATTTGGTATTTCTCTGGAATTTGGAGCTTGTAGTTTGGAATTTATTTGAGATTTGATGCTTGTGATTTGTTATTTCTCTCCGAGCCGGAGGGCCGGTTTATCCGGGTTAGACAAAGTAATAACAAGGGCAAAGAAGAAAGGGGGTGGAAAATTTTATATAACCTAACCAGAAAAGTATATACCCAAATGCATTAGGAGGAAAAAATGAAAAGAAGATTTTTTATGATTGTCGTAGTAGCCCTGACTGTCTGTTTTCTGATGGGAGCGCCATTTTGCTATAGTGCTGAGTCTATTAAAATTGCGGGTATTTTTGCTCTAACCGGCCGCGCTGATCATATTGGAACATCCCAGCGGGATGCCGTAATACTTGCCATAGATGATGTGAATCAAAAAGGAGGCATCAATGGCCGCATGCTGGAAATGGTGATGGAAGATACGGAGAGCAACCCCACCAAAGCTGTCATGGCCTTGAAAAAAGTTCTGGAATCCCAAGACGTGGTGGCGATTATCGGACCTACACTTACCGGAACCGCTATGGCCATGAGAGGATTCATTGAAAAGGAAAAGATTCCGACCTTCATGCATTCAGGAGGAGACGTTATCCTCAAGGCTCCTCTGGATAAAAACGATCCAAATTCGTTGCCCAAATGGACGTTTAAATCTCCGTATAAGGCTGCAGATGCAATGGGCAAGATCTGCCAGTATATGAGTAAACATGGCATCAAAAAGATAGGATTTCTCTATTCCAACGAAGGATTCGGAAAGGATGGTCTCAGGAACGTAATGATCCAGGCGCCCAAGTATAACGTAACGGTTGTTGCCCAGGAGGCATTTCAACCCAAACATATTGATATCACTGCCCAGTTGACGCGTATCAACGCCAAAGGCGTTGACGGAATCATCGCCTGGACTGTGGGTCCTGCCATGGGAATCATAGCCAAAAATATCAAACAGTTGGGTATTAAGGCTCCTCTGTTTGAATGTCACGGCGCCGGAGATCCTATCTTCTGGAAGGTTGCTGGAGAGGCCGGAGAGGGTGTGATGATGCCTTCCACCAAAATTGTGGTAGGGGATCAACTTCCCGACACCGATATCCAGAAAAAGAAAATTATAGACTATGTAAAGGCGTATAAAGAAAAATTCAAGCATGAGCCGGGAACAATGGTTGCCTATGGAGCGGACGCGGCGTTCATCGTTATTGATGCCATTAAAAAGGCTGGACCCGACAGGGCAAAAATCCGGGATGCCATTGAAAATACTAAAGGTTATGTGGGTGTAAGTGGCATTTACAATATAAGCCCCCAGGATCATAACGGTTTGTCAATGAAAGACATTGTTATGATCAAGGCCACCAAAGGGAGCTGGAAACTGCTTGATTAGAAGGTTCATCCGTTTCAACTCTTCCCTCCGCTAGACCCAAGGGTTACGGGAGGAAAGAGTAAAGGTTGACACTTATGGATTTTTCACAACAAATCGCCTAGTATATCGTCACCGGTTTGACCATTGGCGGGATGGGAAGTTTATGGGGTTCTCTCTTAGGTGCCGGAGTTCTTACCTGTATTTCCGAAGCACTCCACGTTGCAAAACAATATCACATCATTGCATATGGTGTTTTTCTCTGTCTGGTGCTCGTCTTTCTACCCGAAGGAATCCTGATGGGCATAATTAATCTTTTTTTAAAAAGAAAGACGCAACAAAATATTATAAAAGCAAATAGACAATAACTAAAAAAAATTATATTTTTTTAAAAAAAACCTTGATTAGTTGTTTTAATTCTGTTAGCAGACATCCAAAATATATTTTAGACTTCCTTTTTGGAGGTCAGTTGTTTTAAAAGCCTGGGTCGTAAACCGATAACTTGTGCGAGAAAATGTAGCCTCCCACTGATGCGGCCCAGGCATTTTTTTGCGAGACCTTTGCAAAATGTCAATTTTTGTTTAAGTTCAAGGAAGGCGATAATTTTAACCACAGGAATACATGGAGTATTTCGAGGATTAACCCACCAAAGTTCGGTGGCGGGTTAAAATTTGAGTCTGACGCAGAAATTGGGCAAAAAGGGGCGTTTTGCAAAGGTCTCTTTTCATCCGCCAATGGCACACATCTGAGCCGAAACCCCGACAGGATGATCACCAGACAAATTGTGCCCCAACGGTTTTAAACGAACCGCCTTAAGAAAAATATCAGCCAGCTCAACATCGGAGCATCCTTTCCTGAGCCGTGTTTTAAGATCAACCTGTACATCCGACATAAGACATGGGCGTAACTGACCGCTTGCCGTTAATCTCAGCCGGTTACATGTGTTACAAAAATGCTGGCTTATTGGGCGTATAAAACCAATTTCTCCTTTGGCCGATTCAAACTTAAACCGTTCGGCCGGGCCGTCATTCATGTCTTTTTCAACCGGGATCAGCTTTCCGAATTGATGGATGCGTTTTTTTATTTCAGGAAAAAGTAAATGATGGTCACTCTCCATTTGGTTGGTTCCCATGGGCATATATTCGATAAAGCGTATGTGAAATGGATAGTCAATTGATAATGCGGCAATGTCCGTCAATTCATCATCGTTGATCCCTTTGAGTGGCACTACATTAAGCTTAACCGGATCAAAACCCATCTTATGGGCCAGCTCTATTCCTTCCCAGACTTGATCAAAGAAATCATACCCGGTAATCTTCCTGTACTTTTTTCTGTTTAAGGTATCCAGGCTGATATTTATTCTTTTTATGCCGGCGGATTTGATTTTATTTATATTATCTTTCAGAAAAACACCGTTGGTGGTCAGAGATATATCCAGAAGCCCTTCAATTTTAGTTAACCGTTTCAGAAAACCATAAACACCTTTTCTGACAAGAGGTTCCCCCCCGGTTATCCGAACCTTGGAAATCCCGAGACATACACCTATCCTGATAATGCGCAGAATTTCTTCATAGCTTAATATTTCTTTATGGGGGAGCTTTGGAATAAAATCGTAGGGTACGCAGTATATGCATCTAAGATTGCAACGGTCGGTAATTGATATGCGAAGATAGTTCAGTTTGCGGTTGCATCGGTCGATTAATTTAGAATTCGGCAATGTTAGTATGACTTTTTAATTTTTTTTTTAAATTTTTCTCGATAGGCCGGGATTTCTATAATTGGCGGTCTTTCGTGCCCTTCTACTTGAAAAATATCCGGCTTGTATTCGTTTTTTATAAGATTATACTGTATCATTTCATTGAAGAGATCTTCTTTTAAATCGATCAATCCGTATTGTCTTTTGCGATTGATAAAAGTCATAAGAATAACAAACGCCATTTTTCCTAATGCCCTTGTATCCTGATTTCTGTGAATTCGTCTGTCAAGATCAACCTGAGCAATGACATCAAGTCCCCATTTTTCATAGATATCGAGAATCATGCTGGTTTCAACCCCGTACCCTATGGGGAACGGAATTGTTTCAAATATTTCTCGAAAACCGGCATATTCACCCGATAAAGGTTGTAAAATCTGGGTGAGTTCCGGGAAAAAGAGAGAAAACAGGGGTCTAATCACAAGTTCAGTAACCCGGCCGCCGCCGGTGGGCCTGATTTTGCTTTTTCCGATAGCTATCGGTCTGTCATAAAAGGCCTTAACGTATTTAATATTATCAAAAAGGATAAGCGGCCCTAAAAGAGCATATACAAATCTGTGGTGAATATTTTTTATGTCTGCATCAATGTAAACGATTATATCACCCTTTGTAACATAAAGGGCTTTCCAGAGATTTTCACCTTTGCCTGTGAACGGTTCAAGATCAGGTAAAATTTCCGGTGCTTTATAAACATCGGCACCATATGATCTGGCGATTTCTCTGGTTTTGTCTGTTGATTCGGAGTCGACAACAACAATTTCATCCAGAAGCGGATAGCGGGTCATTAACTCTGATTTCACTATCAGAATTTCTTTTGCTATGGTCTTTTCTTCATTTAAGGTCGGCAGGCACAGAGAAATTTTCAAATTTTTTCTTTGTTTTTCCTCTACAAGTCGATTGAGATCGTTAAATTCGGAATAATGGAATGTATTTTTTTCAAGCCAGCTACTCTTCATCGCACACCCCGCTGTCAATGGCCGTAATTACTCCGATAATCTGTGCGATCCCTTTAAACATGGGTTCAATTTCGGCGGTGGCATTTATATGTTGATGGTTTTCTCCCCGGGTAATTCCGAGGGTCACCGCCGGTATCTTGCGTGAAAGAAAAATTGAAAGTTCGGATTCACTCGGTTCGCTTATCGGTGTTAGCTCAAGTTTTTTCATAACATCTACCGCACTTTTTACCAGGGGATGATTAAACTTTATTCTTGCTGCATTAATATTGCTTAACGTTTTTAGCTTCAGCTCAACTTCATGTTCGTGACTTATACCTTCTACTATATCTTTAATGTTGTTGAAAATCGATTTTACCATTTTGTCTGAGTTGCTTTGAATCTCAAAGCCGAGTTTTGCATCATAAGCGATCGTCCCATGCTTGAAGCCGCCCGAAATTTTCCCGATGATTACCCTTGAGCGGGGTCTTTGAGGCAAGTACAGCTTTAAAATCTGATTGATCACCTCATTTAATATCAGAATCGCATTGGGTTTGAATTTGTGTTCCCATCCATTGGTTGTAGAAATGTTGCAGTCAACTTCACATCGAGTCATGCCGTCAGCGTAATAGTTAAGTCTTCCGAGTTCATAACTTTCAATGCAAACAGCACCTCTTATGGGAGTACTCCATGTTTTTAAAAGGTGCCTGATGCCTCTAAGATTTCCCTTGCCTAAAGATTGTATAACACCCGCCAGAACGATGTCGGATTCAAAACGTAAGTTTAATTTTCGAAGAATTTCCGGCAATGAGACCAGAACCCCGACACCGATGGAATTCTCCGTGACGCCCGCGCCGGTCATTGAATTTTCCTTGATGGTATAATAATGATCGATGTCTGCCCCCCAAATGGTATCAAGGTGTGCAACCACAAAAATAGGCGGCTTTGTTTCCGATGTTCCCTTGATAATGCCGATCGGATTTCTGTAACCGTCGGTTGTGCATTCATCGACACCAAAATCCGCCAGTCTCTCCATAAAAACACTGGTGCGTCTTTTCTCTTTAAACGTGGGGGCAGGTATCTGACCGATCAATACAATGTTGGTAATAATGGTCTCTTTGATGGATTTGATCGTATCGACAAATGCAGGAAGCTTATCGAGATAGCTATCCATGTTGACTCCATTGAAATATGTTGGACGGTTATACAACAATAAACAATACACCAAAACATAAGAAAAGGTCAATATGAGATCTTTGAAAAACGTTCAATTTTGCCTGCCCAGTTAAATCCACATTTAATATTTAACCGGGGTTCAAGTCCAAGGACAATTCTTCAGGATAGCAGAATTGGACAGCTGTTAAGTTGCCCGTAAGGGCGAGGGGCATGGACGCCCCGAGTCAACGCGAAAATTTTAACCACAGGAATACATTGAGTATTTTGAGGATTAACCCACCAAAGTTCGGTGGCGGGTTAAAATTTGAGCCTGTTGACAAATCCCGCTCAGCGGGGACGCCAGAATTGGGCAAAAGGGGGCGTTTTGCAAAGGTCTCAATATGTCTTTGTACTATAATGCTGTTTTATCGCCTCGCATAATCCCGGTATGGTATAAGATTCGGCAATAATGTGAATATCAAATCCCAGATTACGTGCCGTATCGGCGGTTATGGGGCCGATGCTTGCGACCGTGACTCCCTGCATCAGGTTCTGGAGATCTTCGGGTGGGACAAGGGCATGAAAGTTTTTTACAGTCGATGAACTCGTAAAGGTTATCAGATCTATTGTTTTCTCTTTAAGGCGTTTGAGCATAAGATCCGCATTGTCCTGAACCGATCGGGTACAATATGCGGTGACTTCATCGACAATAGCTCCCATCCGGGTCAATTCTAAAGGAAGGATGGGCCTTGCCTCCTTTGCCCGGGGAAGCAGTATTTTTTTCCCTTTTATATCTTTACCGGCAAACGCCTTGATAATAGACTCAGCTCTGTAACTTTCAGGGACAATATCGCTTTGTAGCCCAAAATCAAAAAGTCTTTTTGCCGTTGCAGGACCGATAACGGCAGTATGTACGTTACGTAACGCGCGGACATCCTTGTTTTTTGCATAAAGCCGGTTAAAGAAAAAATTTACGCCGTTTACACTTGTAAATATCAGCCATTCATAGGTCGAAAGGTTTTCGATGGCCGTGTCCAGAGGCTTTAAATCATCTGGAGGAGCTACCGTAATGGTCGGGCATTCCAGGCACTCTGCCCCGAGATCGGAAAGGCGCTGAACCAGTTCGCTTGCCTGTTCCCGGGCCCGGGTCACCACGATACGTTGTCCCATCAGGGGACGGTTTTCAAACCATTTCAGCATTTCTCTTAATTTTACAACATGGCCGACAACAATAACGGCAGGGGGTTTGAAACCGGCATCTTTGGCACGCTCTGAAATCGTATTGAGTGTTCCCGTAACAGTGGTCTGCCTGGGCGTAGTTCCCCAGCGAATAAGCGCAACGGGTGTATCGGGGTCCATCCCATGGTGAATAAGCCGGTTTGTTATATACGGCAGATTTTTAACTCCCATCAGGAATACAAGGGTACCGATTCCTTTGGCAAGCGCTGCCCAGTTAATACTCGATTCTTCTTTTAAAGGATCTTCATGTCCGGTAACAAAGGCGAGAGTAGATGTGAATTTTCTGTGAGTCAGCGGGATTCCTGCATAAGCCGGGGCTGCTATGGCCGAAGTTACGCCGGGCACAATTTCAAAAGGGATTTCATTCTTATTCAGTATCTCTGCTTCTTCTCCACCACGGCCAAATATAAAGGGGTCGCCTCCCTTAAGCCGGGTAACCGTTAAACCTTTTTGAGCTTTTTCTGCTATCAGCGAATTGATTTCATCTTGGGAAAGCGTGTGATTTCCTCCTTTTTTCCCGACATAGAGGATTTCGGTATGTTTTTGGGCGTGCTTCAACAGTATCGGTGATGCAAGATAATCATATATTAACACATCGGCTTTCTTAATACATTCAAGCCCTTTTACAGTAATCAATCCGGGATCGCCGGGTCCTGCGCCGACAAGATAAACTTTACCTTTCATGATTTTCATTCTGCTCGGCTCTAAGATTTTCCATTATTGTTTTTGCCCCCATTTCAATCAGGCGATCAGCAAGTTTTACGCCTACAATTTCAGATGAATCTTTTTGACCTGAGAGGGTTTCCCTAATCACGGCAGTCCCGTCGACGGTTGCAACGAGACCGCAAAGTGTGAACCTGTTTTTTTCGATTTTTCCGTGGGCTGCAATCGGAACCTGGCAACCTCCTTCCAGGCGCTTTAAAAAAGCCCGCTCACCCATGACCACGGTCCTTGTTTCATGATGCTCAAGCAGAGTAATTATCGATTCGACTTCAGGATCATTTTCCCTGATTTCAATACATAGGGCGCCCTGACCCACTGCCGGCAGCATGACCTTTTCATCCAGATATTCGGTTATTCTGTATTCAAGACCCAGGCGCTTTACGCCGGCGGCCGCCAGAATTATGGCATCAAGATTTTCAGCGTCAAGCTTTTTAAGACGCGTGTCCAGATTTCCTCTTAAAGGTAATATAACCAGATCAGGCCGGGCATGGAGAAGCTGAGCGGTACGTCGGAGGCTGCTGGTACCGATTCGGGCGTTCGGCCCAAGCTGGGAAAGGAGCAGTCTTTTTCTTGAGATTAGAACATCTTGCGGGGTTTCGCGCTGAGGAATTGCTCCTATGCACAGACCTTTCGGTATTTCAGACGGCATATCCTTCATACTGTGTACAGCAAGGTCTATATGGCCGTTCAGCAGCGCCTCCTCTATCTCCTTTACAAAAAGCCCTTTGCCGCCAACCTTGGCAAGGGCGACATCAAGAATCTTGTCACCTTTAGTCTTTATGGGTTCAAGTTCAACAGAAAGCGAGGGATGCCCGGCCGTTAAGGCTGATTTAACCCAGTTCGCCTGCCAGAGAGCGAGTTTGCTGCCCCGGGTTCCGATTTTAATTATTTTTCCCATTATTGACCGCAGGTCGTACAACTGGTGGCGGTACACCCACTGCATGATGGTTGCGAGGCAACAGACTTGACGGTTTGGCCATGGCTTCCCTTACTGAAAAAGCTGCATGAAGAAATGAGTTTTTTAACTTTTTTGCTGTTGCATGAAGGGCACTCCGGTTTCTCATTTCCAAAAACCAGACATTCAAAATTTTTTTCGCACACATCACACTGATATTCATAAATAGGCATTATTCATTACTCCTTGTTCGGATTAAAAATTTTTTTTTCGCTTACCCACTGAAAATTTCACCGGGTACTGAAAATAATCATCAATAGTATTTAATCAATCCGGCATACCATTTCTGAACCTTGAACTCTGAACCCTGAACCCGTGAACGGTTAGTCAGTGCCCATCCATAAATGAGGATTTTTGTTCAAGATCAAGGCATGTGAAAAAAATAACCACAGGCATATGTTTAATATTCCGAGGATTTATTCGCCACCGAACTTTGGCGAATTAATTTTTTGAACATAACGCAGAGATTGGGCAAAAAGACCATTTATGGATGGGCACTAGTTGTTTTCTACCCTATTTCTTCTATAACCCCGGCAGCTATAAGCGGAAGCATAATTTCATGGTGGCCCGTTAAGTTAAACCCCTGCCCGCCCCTGGCAGTGGACCGGTTAACAACATTTGTAACAGGACGGTAATGTTTGATGAAATCCATGTTAACCGTAATGAAATTATCAAGATTATGACCCAAATTTCGGACAAGTGTAACCGCCTTTAAAAATACTTCCGGCAATATGACCGCAGATCCTACATTCAGGTAGACCCCCTCTTCAAGTGTGGCAATTACCGATGCAAACGTACGAAAATCCCTGTGGGTTGCAGCACCTGCTGCATTTGGATCAAACCCGGGATGCATATGGATAATGTCCGTTCCAAATGCTACATGTACCGTAACTGGAATACCCAGACGCGCGCCTGCAACCAGGATGCTTTGGTCCAAAAAGGGAAGGTCTTCTTCAATCATTGCCAGGCCGATGCTTTCACCAAGTCCGGAAGAATTTTGTCCGGCTTTATGAATGGCATCACTTAAAAAGGAATTTGTCTCATGGGCCATCCCAAAGCTGCCGTTACCGATGGATGCTTCGACATCTTCCGATGTCTGGCCGGCCATAGCAAGTTCCGAATCGTGAATAATACCGGCCCCGTTCATGCCAACGGCCGTGATAATTCTTCTCTCCATAAGGTCTATAACTACCGGGTTTAGCCCAACTTTAATAACATGTGCTCCCATGCCCAGAACTATGGTTTTTTTGTTTTTAAAGGCTGCTACAATTGAAGATATGACGGTCTTTATATCCGCCCCGGCAAGTACGTCTGGAAGACTGTCGAGGAATTCCTTAAAATAAGATCCCTTTTGCCAGGTTTTGGCAAAATCCGATGAAAATACCCTGCTTTTTCGTTCCGAGAGTGGGTATGTTTTTACTCGGCTTAAGTCTATTGGCTTAAATGTTTTTGCCATTAAATAACCAGTATTTTTAATAAATTGTAGAATTTCCGAGACGTTTATTTTTTGATTTTTTCCGGAAAAAGTGTCCGTTCCACAAGATCACATAAAATGTGTCCCAAAGTAATATGAACTTCCTGAATCCTAGCCGTTATGTCCGATTTTACGGCAAATACCAGATCCACACATTCGGCCAGCTCTCCGCCGCGACCGGTCAGCCCAATGGTAAACATTCCGATTTTACCGGCGGCATGAATTGCTTGGATTACATTTTTAGATTTGCCGCTGGTACTGATACCTATGGCGATATCGTCCTTTTTACCCAGCGCGTTTATCTGTTTGGAAAATATTTCACCAAAATTATAGTCATTTCCAATACTTGTGATTATAGATGTGTCGGTAGTCAAAGCAATAGCCGCAAGCGGCGGCCGTTCGATCTGAAACCGGTTTACGAATTCGGCTGCAATATGCTGGGCATCTGCAGCACTCCCTCCGTTACCAAAAATCAGGATCTTGTGACCGGAGGTTATGCAGGTAACAAGCATATCGACCCCTCTTAGAATTAGAGGGATGTTGTTTTTTATGAACTGGTCTTTGACCCTTATACTATCTTGAAGTGTATCCAGGATAATGTCTTTCATAGTTTATCCTACCGTTTCTATTCTGAATATGCAAGATACCCGGATCCTTTATTCTGAACCGTGACCCCGGTATCAAGCATTTTGCATTAATTTTTGTATCCTTTCTATCAATTTCTTGGCATCGTATCCCAGATCGTCTGCTTTTCGGAACTGTTCCAGTGCATCTTCAAGCTGATTTCTTTTAAGGTAAAGGTTGCCGAGCCTGTACCTGAACAGCCCGTTCTCAGGCGCAATATCAATACTCTGTTGACAGAATATTGCGGTAATTTCAGGGTTTTCACCTTTAAGATCAAACAGATATCCAATGGCAGAAAGAGATTCCGCGTCGTTCGGGTTCTGCCGGATGGCCTTTTTATACGCAGAAATCGCCTCATCTGTCAGGTTCATGGCAACACAGCACTCACCCAGGTAACGCAACGCAATTCCTGAGTCTGGATTAAGCCTGATCGCTTTTTCAAGATTTTTTTTCCCTTGTTCCGGCTTTCCCATTTCCAGGTAAAGTCTTCCGATTTGAAATGCAACCTCAAAAATATTTTCCTCTTTTCTGTCTGCATCAAGAAAGTATTCAAGGGCCTTATCCCGGTTATCCATTAACATGTTTGCCAGGCCAGCATTATACAAGGCCATGGCATCTTCAGGATCGATCCGGATTGTTTCTTCAAATTTTTCCAGGGCTTTAACATAATCGCCCAAAACACCGTAGCATACCCCCAGACTGTTATGGATATTTACATTTGATGGATCGAGCAAAAGTGCCGCCTTGAATTCCATGATAGCTCCGTCGATATCCCCTTTTTGATACAGGGTGTCTCCGCTTATGTTTAAGCTTACGGCATCAAATAAAACCATACTGTCAGGGCCGAAAAATGCAGCGTGGTCAAGGGCTTTACGCGCGTTATCAATGACCTGATTCTTATTGAAGTTAAGAGTGGGAAAGGAGGCAATGCCGATGGAAACGGTTTCATTGTGAAGTTCTGCCAGGCGGTTTTTTATTTTATCCGCAAGTTCCAGGGATGAAGTTTGGTAGTTCCCGGGGAAAAAACATCCGAACATATCGTGATCAAGCTGTCCCCACATTCCATTTTCGTTTTTGCATGTTTCGTCTATAGTTTTGACCATATCGACGAGAAATTTACTGCCGAAATCACTTGATATGGATTCGCCTTTATGATCTGAATCGTCAATTCTAATCACCATGGCCTCAAACTTGGTTGAAGAATCGAGTCCGGCCATGGCATGATGAATAAAACCTTCCCCGACAAGAATGTTCGGAAACGTTTTTGATACTGTGCTCAAGTCAACCCGAGATGTTTCCACAACCTTATCATCCTTTGGCGTAGGATCTGATTTACAGAAAAGAAACTGCTGGCTGGAGCTGCGGTGGTGAAATAATTCCGGCTTTTTGTGTGTCATGATCAGACCTTTCTCAGCATGTTGTCGAATGCTTTTTTAATAATCGGAAGTTCATCATCCTGTATGGTTCTCAAATCCATAATGAAGCGATTTTCTTCTATCCTCCCGATTATGGGAATTTCGTTGCTGCGCATCTTTTTTTCCACGGCATTGGCAGAAATTCCTTTAACCTTGACTCCCACACCTTTACTGGGAAGTTTTAGAAGCGGAAACGCGCCGCCGCCCGGCCTGGAAAAAAGGTCGATAAGGTGTACGGACATGCGAGAATCACCAGTATTTTCAAGTAACTTGGCAAGTTCTTTCGCTCTTGCTTCAGTATGACCGAAAGGAAGGGTTATCATGCGTAACGTAGGAATGGAATCTATTTCCCTGTCTATATTTCTGTAATGTCGCAGAGTACTTTCAAGTGCGGCTAATGTCAGCTTGTCTATGCGAAGCGCCCGGGTAATGGGATTTTTCTTGATTCTGTCAATCCAATCATTTTTCCCGACGATAATACCGGCCTGGGGGCCTCCAAGGAGCTTATCTCCACTGAAAGTAACGACATCCACTCCGGCCGCCACTGATTCCTGGACCGTCGGCTCCTTTAACAGGCCGTATTTTGAAAAATCGACAAAAGAGCCACTGCCGAGATCTTCCATCACCGGAATCTGATATTTTGCACCCAGGTCGACCAGTTCCTCCAGCGAAACCTCAGTCGTAAAACCGACGATACTGTAATTGCTTTTATGGACCTTTAACAAAAGGCCCGTATCATGCTCGATGGCCTTTTCGTAGTCGTAAAAGTGGGTACGGTTTGTAGTCCCCACCTCCTTTAAAATAGCACCGCTTTTTGCCATCACATCGGGGATTCTGAATGACCCGCCGATTTCCACAAGTTCTCCCCGTGATACAATAACCTTTTTGTCCTTGGATAGGGTCTCTAAACAGAGGAACACGGCTCCTGCATTGTTATTAACCACCATGGCCGATTCAGCACCGCTTATTTCACATATGATATCTTCAACAATGCTGTATCTGGATCCGCGCATTCCTTTTGACAGATCGAATTCCAAATTGGAATATCTGCTTGCAATAGTCAAAAGATTTTCCACAGCATCTTTAGCAAGCAATGACCGGCCAAGGTTGGTATGGACAACAATTCCGGTGGCATTGACAACACGTTTTAGATTGAACGTCATCGCTTTTTTTACACTGTTTTTAATCTCCTCAAGAATAACGGAATCTGACAGTTTTGTTTCCGTTATACCCTGTTGGTCATCTATAATATTGGTCCGGAGTCTCTCAACCACAGAGCGAGTCGTGCCTACCAGAACAGATTTCGGAATGTTATTAAAGAAAGAATCTGCCTTTGAAAGTTCAAGGATATAATCGACTCCGGGAAGCATTCGCAAAAGAGCCTGCTGTTTTTCGGTAACATCCATTTCTTTTTCCAGAGCTTTCTTAATTAAATTTGCAATGAAAAAGTCATCTCGGTTTTTAACGTAAACTTCATACCATTTTAAAGTTATCTATTTCAATAGATTTATTTAACATGTAAAATACAGGTTAAAAAATCACTTTATGAATGGGAAATTATAAGCTATCAAGAATTTCAAAGAAAATATTTCACGGTTATACACGAAAGGCTGGTGTAACTTTGTCAAAAATCGCCTTTATCGTCAATCCCCATGCCGGGAACGGTGTAACGGGATTAAATTGGCCTTTTATTGAAGCTCTTGCCAGAGATCGGCTGGGTCATTTTGAGACTTATATGACGCAAAAACCGGGTGATGCTGCGATGTTCGCAAAAGCTGCCGTTGACAAAGAAGCCGGGCTTGTGGTCTGTATGGGGGGAGACGGTACGCTGAACGAAGTTATCAACGGCATCATGATGCATGAGGAATCCATAAGGTCAGATGTGACCCTCGGTTTTGTCCCCAATGGCACAGGCTGTGATTTCGCCAGAACCGTTCCAATACCACAAAACATGGAACATGCCTTAAATTTGATTGCAGCCGGCCCTGTCCGTAGCATAGACTTGGGAAAACTTTTTTTTCGGAATCACGAAGGTTGTGAATGTCTCCGCTATTTCCATAATATAACAAGTTTCGGTCTGGGGGGTGAAGTGGCTCAAAGGATCAACAGGACCTCAAAAGCGTTGGGCCCGTTTATTTCTTTTCTGTGGGCAACGCTCATATCCATTTTTCTATACGGTAAAAAACGGATACGGATTAGAATCGATAACGGTTTTGAACAGGAATTTAATATCTGGAACGTGGCCGTTGCAAATGGCCGGTACCATGGCGGCGGTATGCGGGTAGCCCCGGATGCATCGGTTTATGACGGCCTCTTGAACATAACGGTCATCGGAGATTTGACCATTCCTGAAATTTTTTTAAATCTCCCCAAGCTTTACAATGGCAAAATATATGATATTAACAAAGTCGTTATATTTACCGGGGAAAAAATAGAAGCGTCTTCGGATAAGCAGATACTCCTTGATGTTGATGGAGAGCAGCCCGGAATGATGCCGATTGTCATTCATATGGTTCCCGGTGCGTTGAAAATTATTACAACCTAACCGGGATAAACCGGAAAAGTGAAAAGTGAACTAAAGTTTGAAGTGAACTAAAGCCCGCCCTGGTGCGACTCGTTCATGTATATTGATATCGGCTATACATCATTGCAAACCTGCCTTTTTGAGTATAGAGTATTGGTGATCGGTCTGGGCCAGGGTTAAGGAGTCGCTACGCTCCGGCTGTTTATATTAAATTGTCAGAATTCCACAACTTTAGTCACTTTAGTTCACTTTAGTCACTTCACACTTAGTTGGCTGGTATAATTCAAAAACACTTCAAAATTATTTATGCAGGATTTAGGTGCAAATGTATAAACCAACCATGAAAAAAGCAAAAGATTATATCATTTTTCCCCTGGACGTTTCTTCCGTAAAAACTGCCAAACAATACGTTGAAACCCTTTCAGAATCAGTGGGCATGTTCAAAATAGGTCTGGAACTTTTTATTCGATCAGGGCCTGATATCATTGATTTCATAAAAACCTCCGGAGCAGCCGGGGTTTTTTTGGATTTGAAATTGCATGATATTCCGGCAACCGTCTCACGTGCCATGCAGAATATTGCCAACTTGGGCGTTGCATTTGCAACGGTTCATTGCGGAGAGACTTCCAGAATGCTTGAAGCTGCAGTTAAAGGCGGCAAGGACAAGGTTGCCGTACTGGGAGTTACGGTTTTAACCAGCGTCTTGAATGAAGATTTAGAATCTGCGGGGTTCAGGAAAATATTTTATGACGACCTGACAAGGCTTGTAATCAAAAGGGCGGCCATGGCAAAACAGGCGGGCTGTAAGGGTATCGTCTGCTCTGCCCTTGAAGTGAAAATGATAAAGGAAACATTCGGTCAAGATTTTATTGCGGTAACGCCGGGCATACGTCCCAGTTGGGATGCGGACGGTAAAAATGATCAGCGGCGGGTAACAACGCCGGCTCGGGCGGTTGAAGACGGATCCGATTATCTTGTAATCGGGCGGCCCATCAGGGATGCAAAGGATCCAAAGGATGCCGCTGTCCGCATTGCCGAAGAAATCGAAACCGTTCTTTAATTTCTTAATTTTGAATTTTGTGCTTTTTGTGGCAAATTTTTTTTCTTCTCGCCACAAAAGCACCAAGATTCACCCTGTTAAATAGTACTAAATTTCGCTTAGTATAGATATTCGATGGTATTTTTTAACAAAAATCGCTCCTGGTTTTTCAATATTTAACAGGGCAGGCTAAGAAAGAATAACAAAATAAAATCCTTCGTGTCTTTGTGCCTTGGTGGCAAATATTTCTTGGTTCCGGCTCAGGGTTTGAGGCAGCAATCGCCAGTTGGGCTGTTCAATCCACAACTGTTCCTCCTTGCATGGCAGCGAATGCCCTGGTTCTTGCAAGAATAATAATGTCTGCCATTTACTCCAAGACATGGATGTTTCTCTTTGCACACATATCCTTGAGGATCTTTGGCCATACTGAGACTTCGACTTCGCCGATATGGGCCGTTCGAAGCAGGTACATGTGGGTCCTGGACTCTCCGATACCGCCTCCGATGCTCAGAGGAATCTCATCATTGAGGATGGCCCGGTGATAGGGAAAATTGAGGAATTCTTCCTGGCCGGACATCTTTAGCTGGATTTTAAGCGTCTCCTTGGTGACCCGTATCCCCATGGACGTCAGTTCGTGGCGCCGTCTTGTTACCGGGTTCCACACCAGGATATCTCCGTTTAATCCATGATACTGTTCACCGCCCTTAACGATAGTCTCGGTAGCCCAGTCATCGTAATCCGCAGCTCGCATTTCATGGGGGTACCCATCCTTTAAAGGCCAACCAATACCGATAATGAAGATCGCCGGGGATTTTTCCATAAGGATCCGAGTCTCTCGTTTCTTCCGCGGCAGGTCCGGGTACCAATCCAGCATTTCTTCGGCATGAACAAATGTGAGCTGCTCAGGAAAGTCGGGGTATTTATCTGTCTTTAACCGGGGGAACCTTTCCTGAGCCATCTTGCCCGCACCCCGGATAACCTTCCAGAGCTTTTTAACGATATCTTCGAGAAAGTCAAGGTTGCGGTCGTTCTCGGTTATGGCCAGCTCCCAGTCCCACTGGTCTACATACGCGCTGTGATCGTGGTCCAGAAAATAGTCTTTGCGAACCGCTTTCATGTCAGTACATATGCCTTCACCCACATCACAGCTAAACTGTTTGAGAGCCATGCGCTTCCACTTTGTAGCTGCCTGAACAACCTGGGCGTGTATGGGTTTATTGAGTCCAAGCCCACAGGTAAACTCCACGGGTGTTCGCGAGCCGTCACGATCCAGGTAATCATTCACACCGCTATCGCGGTCAACGATCAGGGGTACCTGCACCATTTGCAAATTAAGTTCCTTACACAGATTCTCTTCAATGTACTTCTTCACTGCAAAGACAGCTTTCATTCTTTCTTTTGGAGAAAGCAAAGGTTCGTAGTCTGTGGGTAGCGTCTTTTCCAAGTCATCATAGTTCCCGATACCAGGCCCGGCTAGGTCTGCTTTTTTGTCCGTCATTGGCTTTCCCTTTATTTTATTTTGGCAATGTCCGTTAGTGTTTCCCGGATTTTCTCATATCCGGATCATTTATCACCTGAATTTTGAAGTGGCATTTCTATACATCAACTGAAAATCAACCTCAAGGCTTTTTGACCGAAACATCAAGGCTAACGAGTTTGAAACTCAGCAACAATTTGATTTAAAGCTTCATTAAATTCATTGGGTTTAACTTGTGCGACAAAATGACCCACACCATGAATTAGGACTACGCTTTCATGTAAAGCTATTTCTTTACCCGTTGGCGCCCCATTTATATTGCGCAACTTTTTAGAGTAGTTATCTAAATCGGATGGGACATTCTTCCCATTCCATCTGAATATTTCATACATTGCACTGATTCCCATTTCCTGATCGGCAACAGACATTTGTGTCACAATCGACGTTATTAAATCTGGGTCGGCTTCTGGGGTAAACATAGAGCGCACCAATTGTTCTGATGCGGCTTTGAAATCATTTTTGAATGGTTTCACAAAGTCATCGATTTCTTCTTCAGATTTAGGATATTCGAATGGAGTATAGAATGTATCAACGCCAACAACTCCTATCACTTTATCACCAATTAGCTTGGCTGCCTCAATCGATACGGGACCTCCCATAGAGTGACCAACCAAAATAACATTACCACCATCTATTTCATTAACAACCGCTGCAACATCTTTCCCAAACGCTTGCATGGTATATTTTTTACGCTTGCTATTAGAAAGTCCATGACCAGCCAAATCTAACCACACCACCTTATGTTTTTTTGAAAAATACTCAATCTGGGGTTTCCAGAATTCATGATTGCATGTCCAGCAATGCACAAAAATGATAGTAACCTCCCCTTGGCCATGAACACCATAGGTGATAGAGCTCCCATCATTTGATTTTACTGTTAATACATTTTGCTTTGTTAAGTTTTGTACAGAACTGCACCCGGCAATTAAAGCAATCCCGAGCATGAAAGCGAATGCGGTCGAAATATTTGCTGCTGTCATTTCATCTCCTTATTTTTTTCTAAAATAGCAACATTGACTATACCTACACATAATCAGGTGAGTAGCGGCAGCTTGAAACTGGAGAATTTAAAACTGTTTTTGAAATCAGAAAAGTCTGAATTGTTTTAACCGCGAAATAATTGCCGTCTGGTCCCCCCCTTCATATAGACCTGCATTGTTGTGGGGAATATGGCAGGCACCGGCATCCGACAGTAAATGGACTGCTAAACGAGCAATTTCTTTCGGTGTTCCAATCTGTTTCAATGGAAAGACACTGCCCAGCGAACCAGAGTGGCCAGTACAAACGTGGCTGTTAGTCCGCACAAGCAAAGTGCGGCGAACCACAGCCATTGCTTTTGCTTTTCAGTAAAGGGTTTCATCAGACGTCTTACCTCGAAACACATAATAACTGTATGCCACATAACCGAGAATCAAGGGAAGCATCACAGCGGTCCCGACAAGCAGCAACGACTGGGATTCCGGCGCGGCGGCGGCCTGACGAAAGGATACTTTAAATGGAACCATCCATGGCCATAAACTGATTCCCAATCCCATATAACCCGTCAGAAACACACCGATACTCAAGAAAAAGGATACATACTCCTTTCCTTTATGTAAGCCCCGCCAGATCATTACAAACATCACGAAGGTGGATAAGGGGATGGGCAAAAGATAAAACGTATTCGGTAAACTGAACCACAGCGCTTTCACATCGGAGTTCATCATGGTCATGCTGATGCTGACAAGCCCCAGAAATATGCCGACATAGCCCAACACATATCCTGCGCACTTTCGTGCCCAGTCCTGGGTGATACCATCGGTCTTCATAACCAGCCAGGTGGCGCCCAACAATGCATAACCAAACACCAACGCCATACCCACCATGACACTGTAGGCATTGATCCAGTCAAAGGCACCACCGGCAAAGCTGCGTCCCTGAACCTTTACACCCTGGACAAATGCTCCCAGTACCATGCCCTGCATGAACGTCGCCGCAAGAGATCCGAAGTGAAAAGAATAGTCCCAGATTCTGCGCGATCTTCCGGTGGCCTTGAACCGAAACTCAAATGCAACACCTCGGAAGATCAACCCGAGCAGCATCAGTATGACCGGCATGTAGAGCGCCGGCATCAATATCGCATATGCCAGGGGAAAAGCGGCAAGAAGACCGCCGACGCCGAAGACCAGCCATGTTTCGTTGCCGTCCCAGAAAGGTGCAATGGAGTTCATCATGCGATTCCGGCAGCTATCCGAGGGTGCAAAAGGAAACAAGATGCCCACCCCCAGGTCAAATCCATCCAGCAGGACATACAGAAAGACGGCCGTGGCAATGAGGCCATACCAGATCAACGGTAAATCCACGAAGCTCTCGAGACTAAACATGCTTTCCTCCTGCTTCAGAAGCCAGATCTGTCAAAAGCGGCGGCTCTTTTACGCCATGTGTACCGTATGCTTTTTCCAGAACACCCGGTCCTTTGCCGATCAGCCTTAAAATGTAATAGCTTCCTGCACCAAACACAAAAACATAACTGAAAATAAACGCCAGAAGAGACAGTGCAACCTGGAAACCCATTACCGGCGATACCGCCTCTGCGGTGCGCATAACGCCATAGACTATATAGGGTTGTCGTCCGATTTCCGTGACAAACCAACCGGCAAGCACGGCAACAAATCCCGACGGGGTCATGGCCATACACCAGAGTTGAAACCACCGTTTGCTGAACAATTGTTTACGCAAAAAAAGGACTGCAGCAGTCACACCGGTAAAAACCATCAACACACCCATGCCGACCATAATTCGAAATGACCAGAATACCCAGGCAACGGGCGGACGTTCGTCTTTTGCCCATTCTTTTAAACCCTTTACCTCGCCATTGAGGTCATGCGTTAAAATCAGACTCGATAATTTAGGAATTTCAATGGCGTATTTGGTTTTTTCTTCCTCTTGATCCGGCCATCCAAACAGCTTCAATGGAGCGCCTTGTTTTGTCTCCCAGATACCTTCCATGGCAGCCACTTTGACCGGCTGGTGTTCCAGTGTATTCAGTCCGTGCAGATCACCCATCACCGCCTGAATTGGAGCGACAAATATCCCCATAATCATTGCCATTCCCAGCATCACCCTGGCGTGTTTTACATGTCGATTGCGCCAGAGATAATACGCGCCGATCCCGCCGACGACAAATGCCGTGGTTAAGTAGGATGCGGTGACCATATGTAGTAAACGGTAGGGAAAAGAAGGATTGAAAATGATTTTTAGCCAGTCGGTGGGGTATAGCAGGCCGTTAGCCCCCAATCGGTATCCCTGGGGTGTCTGCATCCAGCTATTGGCCGAAAGAATCCAGAATGCCGAAATCAGTGTTCCTAAGGCAACAATGATGGTAGCGGCAAAATGCATTTTTGGACTTACGCGATTCCAGCCAAAGAGCATCACCCCCAAAAATGAGGCCTCTAAAAAAAATGCGGTGAGCACTTCGTAGCCCAGCAGTGGTCCCAGCACATTACCGGCCCGATCAGAAAAGACCGACCAGTTGGTGCCGAACTGAAATGACATCACCACGCCGGACACCACCCCCATGCCAAATGTTACGGCAAATATTTTGACCCACATGCGATAGACTTCTTTATAGACCGTGTTGCCGGTTTTTAACCATCGCCACTCCAATACAGCCAACCAGCTTGCAAGCCCGATGGTAAAGGCCGGAAAAATAATATGAAACGATACGGTAAAGGCAAACTGTATGCGCGCCAGTAAGACAGGATCAAATTTTTCTATCATCAGTACACCTTATTATTATTATTATTAAGTTCAATAAGAAAGTAATGAATACCTGACATTTGTCAAGCTTATTTGTTTGTTAAAGATACACTATGAAACACTGAAAGTAATCAGGCGGAGATATTGTCGCCATAAAGTTACTGCTTATGTTCTCTTTAAAACAACCTATCCCGAATATTTCATGAAAATTTTAGAGAGGCCTTTTTATTAGTAATGAAAACCGTTTGTTATTTACAATTTTGCTTCTAGTTGTAAGGTCACAGTTTGTACCAAAAATTTTCTTGTTCAATTTCTCAAAAATTTTATCCGCTTAGGGAGAATTTCACCCTACGGGTTATAACCAACGGTAATCTTCAATAAAATTAAAAAAAAGTTCGTGCTGCAAGTGTATGATACATTGTCTCATGATACACAATTGTATCATACAAACAGTTTCGACACAATCGCCTCTAAAATTTATTAAGCAATATTATGATGTTATACATTATTTTTATATTGGTATGGTTATTGCTTATTTGTACATTAAGTTTCTATTGTTTTAATAGAAGTATGATTACTCATTAATTCAAAAAGATTAAAAGGAGGATGTCATGGACGTAAAAGATTATTGTTCAAACGTGGACATGGAACTTACGGTGTGGAAAGCAAAAATTTTTGACGCAATTCGTAAAGCCGATAAGGGACGAAATTGATGGTGTCAGGGGCAACTTAACCAATACGTATGACGAAGTCATCGATTACATCGGTGGAAGAGCCGCGCCTGTAGACGTACCGGGATAGGCTTAAATAAAATCATTGCACTTGTATTTTAAGGCTAAAGCCCTTCTTGTTCACTGTCCGATAACCTCTCTTTGTGAGGTTATCGGACTTTCTTTAAAGTCAGCATCCTGTTTATTTAGGGCTGTAAAGAAATATCTAGTGGACATACGACCTAAATCTTGAGTTGCACCTGAATTTTGTACGAGTCGGAAAACTCGGTGAATTAGGAGGTGTTTCAATGAAAACATGTAATTTGTCTGATTTTATGAAAGCACTGACTCCCTGGCTTGACGATGATTATATTCGTAAGGTCTGCTTGGATGAAAACGGCCATTTTGTATTGCTGTTCATGGATGGCGTAAAAAATGTGTACAACATTGAAGATTGTGAAAAATCCCAACTAAATTCGATACTTGAAGACCTGAAAAAGAAAGGTGTCCCCGTCGAATTTTCCGTATAAGTATTCTTGTGAATGTTTGATACAAATTGCATTCAAATGCCCAAACATACGCATCGGAAAATTAAACCCTAATTGATCGTAAACAAAATAGGAAAAATATTTGATGTGTTGGCCTTGTCAGCGGTATGTGCAGGGACGGGTCGTTCAAAAGAACCTTTGCTAGAAAGACCCTATTTTTTGTCATCTGGCCGGAGACCCGTAAGTTGAAGAAAGAAAGAAGGAATCAACACTATTCATCGCATTCCCGATTTATTTGGATGGGGATTGCTCTTGGCGCAGTCTTCTGGATGTTAGAGGCGGCCGTGCATGTGCTCGTGTTCCATGATGTGGGCTTTTTTGAACAGGTTTTCAGTCCAGAACCCCATGAGGTCTGGATGCGCTTAACGATTGTGGCCATGTTTATCGGTTTTGGGATTTATTCCCAATGGATTGTTACTGCCCGCTGGCGCGCCGAAAGGGCAGCGATACTCGCCAATACGGAACTCACGCAGATTTTTGATACAGCTGCCGATGCCATGCGAGTGGTTGATAGGGACTTTAATATACTTCGTGTGAATGAGACCTTTTCGGCGCTTTCGGGCATTGCTAAGGAAGAAGCAGTGGGCAACAAATGCCATGAGGTGTTTTGGGGTGCTTTATGTCATACCCAAGACTGTCCGTTGAACCGCATTCTCGATAATGCAGATCGCGTGGAATTTGATTCGGAAAAGGTGCGAAAAGATGGCGTTAAAATCCCCTGCATTGTTACCGCGACACCCTTTAGAGGACCTGAGGGAGAACTCATTGGCATTGTTGAGGATTTTAAAGATATTTCAGAACGAAAAAAATCTGAGCAGGAACTCATGCAGTCGCACGAACGGTTGCGTGACTTAGCGTCACACCTCCAGGTTGTCCGGGAAGAAGAGAGGGCCCTCATTGCTCGCGAGATTCACGACGAGTTGGGCCAGGCATTGACAGCCCTGAAAATGGACGTACACTGGTTACGTCACCGGCTACCCGGGGAAAAACAATCGTTGATTGACAAAACCAATGTCATGTCGAAGCTCATCAACAGAACGGTTCAATCAGTGAGAAGGATTTATGCAGAATTGAGACCCGGATTGCTGGATGATTTCGGTCTTTCGGCAGCCATAGAATGGGAGGCTGGAGAATTCTCAAAAAGGACGGACATTGAATGTGAAATCCTCTCAGATCCTAAAGACATGGTTTTGCCTCAGGGGCTTTCTACAGCAATTTTTCGCATATTTCAGGAAACGCTCACCAATATTACACGCCACGCAAATGCGACGAAGGTCCAGATCATCCTTATGAAGAACGCGGACAGGTTGAAGATGCGTGTCAGCGACAATGGGAAAGGGATTGAAGACCAGGAGATCTTGGATCCAAAATCATTCGGGATTATAGGGATGCGGGAACGGATGCATTATCTGGGCGGCAACTTGAGCATCAGCGGCAACAGTAACGGGACCACTGTGGAGGTAACCATCCCTATCGACCAAAAAGGAGACGTTGATGATAAAGATACTAATCGCGGATGACCATGCCATAGTTCGTGAAGGCCTAAAACAAATTGTGGCGGATACTTCCGACATGGTTGTTGCCGGGGAAGCGGTGGATGGCCAGGAAGTTTTGGAGCAGGTCCGAAAAGAGGATTGGGATCTGATTCTCTTGGACATTTCCATGCCCGGCAGGGGCGGAATTGATACCTTGAAGGAATTGAAGATTGAAAAGCCGAAACTCCCCGTTCTCGTGCTCAGCATGTACCCTGAAGAGCAGTATGCAGTTCGTGCATTGAAGGCGGGGGCATCCGGATATTTGACAAAAGAGAGCGCTCCGGAGGAGTTAATTGAGGCCATACGAAAGGTTTCCCAAGGGCGGAAATACATCAGCGCGGCCCTCGCTGAAAGCCTGGTATTCCATGTAGGGACGAATTCTGAGAAGCCGCTCCATGAAACCCTTTCCAATCGCGAATATCAGGTTATGCTCATGCTTGCCTCGGGGAAAACCGTAAAAGAGGTTGCAAATGATCTGTCACTCAGTGTTAAAACCATTAGCACAAATCGTGTGCGTGCCCTGAGAAAGATGGGAATGAAAAACAACGCCGAAATAACCTATTATGCCATAAAACATGGGCTGGTGAAATAGGGTCTTGCGAAGAGCTACCCAAGTTGCCTTCAAGACTGCATGTTTGTAGGACAAACACTGACAGCGGAAAAGGCAAAAATCCTACAAAAAAAAGCGCATCTGTCTGATTCACATTGGCTTTCCAAACGTTATAATGTCAAGCATATGGCATCCATTCCATAGCGGCTTATCAATAACCAACAAAACCTAATTAAGGAGAAAAAACGATGTTAAGAAAAACCAAAACCGTTTGTTTGCCCGTGTTGTGTTGCATGGCCCTTGCCCTGGTGTTTTTCCAGGCCCCTCCTGAATGTCATGGCTTTGAGATTGGGATTGAAGTAGCGCCAAATACGCTCAACATCCAAAGCCAAAGCCAAGTTGTTACCGTTCACACTACTATCAAATATGGTGCGGTAGACCACGACAACGTATATCTGAATGGCATAGAGATCAGTAGCTGGAAAGCCGACAGCCGTGGCTACTTCGTTGCAAAATTCGTGATGAGTGAAGTCAAAGCTCTTGCTGATAGCGGGGACTTGACTGTTCCTGGTGAGAATGAACTTACATTAGTGGGTTACACCACAGACGGTGTGGAATTCACAGGAGCACAAACCATAACGGTAATAGACATTGAACCCGCAGGAGCAGGGGGAAAATAGGCGGTCGGTTAACCATGGCCTATGTGGCCTTCCTGAAAAGCAAAAAGGCTCCAGCACTAAATAATTACACGCTCTATAGGTTTCCCAACGTAAAAGGGAAGTGGAACTATTTTCCACTTCCCTTTTTATTTTTGCCGACACGGGCTCGCGGCCTGCCTCTGATATGAACCAAGTTATGATTGGTGTCAAACCTTGATCCTTGATTAAAGTAGTATAAAATACAGATAAGCGTTCACAGGTTCACAGGTTCAAAAGTTCAGGGTTCAGGGTTCAGGGTTCAGGGCCTTACCAATTTTTCTTATTTTTTTATTTCGGGAATTTTAATTGCCGTTAGACGGGTATTATAATTGATGCTGATCACAAATATGGCAACAATTTAAGAGTCGGGAAATTCAATGTCTCTTGTCCAACACCTCAAAAGCTTTTCCCGCCTGCGGACATATAAAAGTGTGATAGGACGGACTTGACTTGATAATTACAATCTATGATATTTGTAATAAGGTAGAATTTGTTATACTGATAAGCAATCTATAACCCTAAATGATCGAAAGTCGAGGGTGCCCCAGATTCAAGGCATCAAGGACAAAGCCGTAGTAGTCTACTGCGAGTCCTTGATAACGAAGAAGATGGGGTGTCATCGGCTTTCCTGAAAGGTAAACAAAATGGGATTTTTTTATAAATTTTATATCTCATTTATAGTCGTGTTACGAAAATTCATCTAACCCTACTAAAATGCTAAGTAAATCAGATAAATAATATATTTTTCCCATTTTGTTTACGATCAATTAGGGTATAATTAAGTAGCTTATAATTGACGCAAAGTTAATGGAGTGTCTACTCAATTCAGGGAGTAAAGAATAATGGAAACTGATCGGGTTCGGCTCAGATTGTATTTAGTTATGTTCACAGTGTTGCTGTTTGTTGGAATCTTAGGCTTCATGTTCATCGAGAAGCTGTCATTAGTGGATTCGATTTATTTCTCCGTTGTTACTATGGCCACCGTAGGATATGGCGATATTCATCCCCAATCCGCTGTCGGCAAGATTTTGGCACTGATACTAATTGTCGGCGGGGTTGGAACTTTCCTCGGCGTAGTGGCTAGCATCACCGATATATTTCTTAAACGCCGGGAAGAATCATTTCGACGGCAAAAGCTCAACATGGTGGCCGGATTATTTTTCAGTGAGCTGGGAACCGGGCTTCTGAGACAGTTTGCACAGCTCGATCCAAAAATAGATATGCTTCACCAGATTCTGAAAGTTTCGAATGAATGGAAAAACGAAGACTTCCATAAGGCTAAGAAGAGTTTGGAAGAACACCGCTTTGTCATTGATTCACGGCGTGGAGACCTTCTAAAAATGAGGGAATATCTCCAGAACCGAGCCGGCTGTCTTTTGAGAATGCTGGAAAACCCAACTCTTCAGGAACATGGAAATTTTCCTGATTTGCTCCGCGCTGTATTCCATCTTCGGGATGAACTTTTGAACCGGGTGGATCTATCTGAAATTCCGGACACTGATCGGCAACACTTGGAGGGGGATATCCTCCGGATTTACAAGCTGTTGGTCTTAGAATGGCTATCCCACATGCGTTATTTGAAAGATAATTATGATTATCTGCTCTCGCTGGCTTTGCGTGTCAATCCTTTTGATCCAGAGGCAAGCCCTGTTATCAGGAACTCGTGATAGCAAGCCATCGGAGTCTTTCTCACGAATACACATCCGATATAACGGCTATTAGTTCTCTGTAACAATGGTATATAAAAAAGCGGATTATCAATAGACGTTTTTCGTATATATATAAGACGCTTCATTGTGTTATTTGTTTTGACAGATAATCAGCACTTACTATATAAAATCAAGAATAATTTAACGTCTTGGAAATTCTACAATTTATTGAAAATTAATGCAGTGTCCTATCAAGAATTGATTGTAAAACTATCAAATGAACACAGAGAACTGCAAAACCCATACATAAGGTATATCTCCGACCGATATTTATAAAAAATTCTATAACAAGCGGCCAAATTCTTATGAGTAGCTTTCTGAAAATTATTCATTTTTTGATCCTATTTTTTATTGTCATTCCCGGAATTGTTTTTGCCGGCTGATATATTAGGAGTCCTACAAGCGATCAAAGGTTTTGACAAGTTCGAAATTCGTGAGGTAATCTCAATCTGAACTTTAGCGTTTATTATTTTCTTATTACGATAGCGCATGGCTTTGGAACGTTAATTCATAAATATCAATAAGTTCGCGAGGCCCGACCCCGGTTAGCGTTGCATAATATCTTGCGTAAACATGACAGCATATTAGTTGTAATGTGCTAAATATAGGAGTATTAATAATGGTAGATCAGAAATGGTTAACAACTTCTGCCGGCGTAAAAATGCCACGGATTATTTATGGCACGGCCTGGAAAAAGGACCGCACGGCAGATCTTGTTGTGAAAGCCATCCAGGCAGGATTTAGGGGGATTGATACCGCTTGTCAACCGAAACACTATAACGAGCCACTGGTAGGAGCAGCGCTTCACAGACTGAAAGACCATGGTATCGAACGTGAGGCCTTGTTCCTACAAACCAAATTCACCCCACTTTCTGGTCAGGATCTAAGACAAGTGCCATACGATAAAAATTCCCCTGTTGAGTTGCAGGTCGCCCAATCCTTTGAGGCATCGAAAAAAAACCTACAAACAGAATATGTAGATTCTCTAGTACTTCATTCACCAATGGCACCCCACGCGCTTTTGATGAAAGTATGGAACGCAATGGAAAAAATTCAAAAGACTGGTGGAGCTCGTCAGTTGGGAATCAGCAACTGTTACGATACTGAAGTGATTAGCTCACTCTATGCCGATGCCAACGTGAAGCCAGCAGTTGTACAAAATCGGTTTTATCAGGAAACGTGGTATGATGCAGACTTGCGTCACTGGTGCTCTAATCATGGAGTTATTTACCAGAGTTTTTGGACCCTTACTGCAAATCCTCATATTCTAGCCAGCAATACCCTTCGAACCATTGCTCAGAAGTATAAAAAAACTGAAGCGCAAATCTTTTTTCGATATCTCAGTCAATCTGGTATTGTGCCTCTTACCGGAACGTCTTCTGAGCAGCACATGAGGGAAGACCTCAGCATCTTTGATTTTGAGCTCTCTTCTGAGGATTTAAAGAATGTGAGTCTCCTACTATATTAGATAGTTGACTAAATGTTGACCAAAAATCAAATTCTGAACCTATTCAAAACCTCAAAATCGATGGATTGCTTCTCAAAGATTTTTCATATATTGATTCACAGACAAGCTGATATTTCGATTTTTAATAAAAAAACTATTTTTTTATTTTTTGCAGGTCATTCTCTGGCTAAAGAGAAACCCTGAGGCAGAGGCTCTTCATAATCTTGGGCTTTGATATGAAAAAACGTATTTTTAAAGTATTTGGTCTTGGGCAGTGTTGCTTAGACTATATCGGAAAAATAGCTTCTTATCCTCCACCTGATACAAAGTGTGAGTTTTCCGACTTGGTCATACAAGGTGGCGGCCCGGTCGCTACAGCCATGGTTGCCCTTGCAAGGTGGGGTGTTTCGTGTGCTTTCGCCGGTGTAGTTGGAAATGACCAGTTTGGTGACATGATAAAGTCATCACTGGATGAGGAAAAAATAGATACCAGTGGTATCCTTGTCAGGAATGGCTTTGAATCTCAATTTGCCTTTATTGTGGCTGAACATAGTTTGGGAAGGCGAACGATTTTTTGGCGAAGACCTACAGGGCCCTCTTTAAGCCCTGAAGAGATAGATTACCGTATTATACACAATGCCAAGGTTTTCCATACCGATGGAATCTTTACCGAGGCATCCCTTGCTGCATGCAAAGTAGCTAAGGAGGCAGGTGTTCAGGTTGTAGTGGATGCGGGTTCTCTCAGAGAAGGTATGCTTGAGCTTGCTCGGTTGAGCGATTATTTTCTGGCCTCTGAAACATTCGCAAAAGCTTTTATTAGTGATGACAAACCGCTGGATGCCTGTATTAAGCTGGCGGAAATAGGTCCCAATGTTGTTGGTGTAACATTAGGGCCAAAGGGTTATATAGCCTTGGATAGGGGTAGGATTATAGAGCGGCCTGCATATCCTGTGGAAGCGGTAGATACCACGGGATGTGGCGATGTATTTCACGCGGGCTTTATTTATGGCTTGCTTGAGAATTGGAATGTTGACAAATGTTTTGATTTTGCTGCATGGGCCGGTGCCATGGTCAGCCTTAGATTAGGGGGACGTGCCGGAATCCCAACCCTTGAAGACTGGAATCAAAATGGGATCAACGCCGATAATTTGAGGAAATTGTGTTAGTTTTAAAATTGTAGTTCAAGTTATGAAGTAAAATAAATAAAAACGATAGTCATCAGTCCTGCTGCAAAAGGGGTCATAAGCCATCCCACGGCGATTTTTACCAGCATCTTTGGATTGACCGTCCTAAGACCACCCACGATGCCTACACCCACCACTGCTCCGACAACAGCCTGAGACGATGAGACGGGGACCCCGATCTGGGTAAAAAGATGAAGGGTCAGCGCTTCGGCCAAGACCGTCACCAGGGCCGTAAAAGGGTCTAAGGGGACAATGCCTTTACCAACCGTAATTATGACTTTTTTGCCGTAAGTGAGTGTACCCGAAGCAATACTGAGTCCTCCGATGAAAGCGGCCATTTGACAGGATAGGAGACCCGATCCCACATATATGCCGGTCACATTCGCCACGTTGTTGGCTCCTAGGGAATAGGCCCCGTAGCACCCTGCCACAATAATGCCGACGCTGTAGATCGTGTTTCGATACGTAAGACTCGGAATCGTCTTATCAAAGATAAACTTGAGGCCATGGTAAAGCAGGTATCCAAAAATCATTCCACCGATGGGTGTCAGAATCCAGCATGCGACGATCTTGATCAGCTTGGAAAAATCCGCTGAACCCGATAAAATTCCGGCCCCTATTACGGCGCCGATAATGGCTTGGGAAGTAGAAGCGGGAATCGCAAAGTAAGTAAGAATCGTCATGGTGATAGCGGCGGCGAGGGCACATAAAAAGGCCTCGATGGAAACCAGTCGAGAAAGGTCGCTGACAATTCTCATACATTTGGACCCCTCAATAATGGAACCTATCAAGACAAAGATCGCTGTCAAAAGAATGGCTGTTTGGTATTTTACAATACCGGTTGTGATACCTGTTCCAAAGATATTTGCAGAATCATTGGCACCCAAGCTCCAGCCCAGAAAAATACCGCTTATGACCTTCCACACAAAAACACTCCGTTATTTCTCCTATCATAACACTATTATTAACTCACTTCATGCTTACGTGGATGACCTGGAGGTGATCGCTTGCATCCTCAATGACGTCGCTGATGGAGGTCAGGCAGGAAAGAAATTGGGACAGGATTTCACCTTCCCAAAAATTTGTTATCTCTATCTTTCGTGCATCTCGAATCAGATCGAGTTTGATATCGTCAATTTTTTTTTCATAAATCCGTATAGCCAGAATTTTTTCTCTAAGATCCTCACCCTTCAACATGGACTCAAAGGTGATCAATAGCATCTCGCAGATGCGGCGGTTCAGGAAAGCAACCTGGATACACTCGCCTCTCAGTTGCTCAGGAAGCTTTAAATCCAAATATCTGTATCCGGTGTCCTCAAGCAGATCAAAGATGTTGTCGACAATTTCAACGAATTTACAAAGATCCGGTCTGAGATAGGGCAAAAAGGCCCCTTCATAAATTCTCGATATGATATCCCTTCGGATGCTATCGCCCGCCCGTTCAATATCCATGACCTGTCGCATGAGGCTCAGATTGTCTGTTTCAAGGGCCGTCTTGAAGAAACCGCAGGCAGTACAGAGGAGCTTAATTTGTTTCGTGATGTCCCCAATGACCTCTTTTTCTTTCTTGCCCCTGGAAAATACCTTTTCAAGAAACATATTCCCCTCTTGCCTTTGCGATGATGGTAGCGGACATGACATCCATTAACGCCACCAAACCGATGATCCGATCCTGATCACAAACAAAGGCCCTTGCGATATTGGATTCTTCCATAATTTTGGCAACTTCCTTAAAATCCATATTCTGATCAATGGCTACAATGGGTTTTGAGGCGATTTTCGACACAATGATATTCTTTGGATCGATTCCCTTGGCCAGCACTTTAAAGACCACATCCCTTGCTGTAATTACTCCGTATTCTATTTCTTTGCCGGGAAATCGAATCAGCAGAGAACGGATCCTTCTGTTTACCATCCTTTCAATGCCATAGTAGACTGATCTTTTATGGTCAATAGATTCGATATTGGTTGTCATAAATTCTTTAACTTTCATCCGTAAAGCCCCCTGCCCGATTGAAAAGACGTCGTTTTTTTAAGAACCGTTGTGCAATAACTATAACCCTAATTGATCGTAAACAAAATAGGAAAAATATTTGCCTCGAATCTGCCTGCCCTGTGAAATGCTTGCCCAATGAAATGTTTACCCCGTTAAATTCGCAGACCATCTAACTGGGGCAGCGCCTATATCATCGGAGCGAAGCCTATTTCACCGGGGGGCATCCTCGACTTTCGCTCATTTAGGGTATAACATTTCATAAGGCTTCCGAATTTAGTGCAAGAAATGAAAATATTGAGCGAACGGAAACATGAGCTTTCAAATATCGAAGGTCAAATTTATTGTCAACAGCGATTTTTCGGGATATTAGGAACATCCTTTTCCTCTAATTCACCTTCTTCAAAGATATTTTTCAGGTGAAGTGTAATGTTTTGGGGTGTTGTCTGGAAAAGCTCCGCCATCAACTTTTGGGTCAACCAGACGGTTTCATCTTCAAGACGAACCTCAATTTTTGTATCGCCGCTTTCGGTTTGATAAATAAGAAGCTGTGTATAAGGTTTTTGAGGCAGGTGTTTAGCCATCATTATACAGAAACTGAATATTTAAATGGTACAGACCCGGTAATCGATAGAATCTGTATGCAATCAGAGCCAAGCTCAAATCTGTCAGACATATCACAGGATTTCCGGCCGGCTGATATATTAGGAGTCCCACAAGGGATCAAAGGTTTTGACAAGTCAGATTTTTGTGAGGTATTCTTAATGGATTACGACAAGTGTCAGGGATACGGTGATTGTGCGAACGCATGCCCGTCAGAAGTTTACGAACTAACAGATGGTAAGACAGTCCCGGTCAATATAAATGAGTGTGCTGAATGCTGCACTTGTGTTGAGACCTGTCCGGAAGGAGCGATCGATCACAGCGCCTGCGAATAAAAGAAATTCGTCTCTAATGGATACAACTTTAATCAACACCAAAGTAGACCTTGCGATTTAACAGGTTCTGGATACGCCCCTCTATATTGCTGATATAATACAGGAAATGCATGATGTTTATACATTGCGTTTTCAGGGAAATACCTTGTGCCGGTTTGTCTACCGGCCCGGCCAGTTCTGCATTCTTATATTGAACATAAACGGCAAAAATTAACCGGGAGATTCTCGAGATGTTTACGCCTGATATTAATGAGCTGAAATCTATGTATGTAAACCTCCTGGCTTCATGGACACAGCCAAAAAAATTCTGACTGAACCGATTTTGGGGCAACCGTTCAAATTATCCAACCTTTATTTTGTTAGCATTGAAGATCCCCGCCCAAAGGGCGGGGATTCTGCCGTTCGGCAGTGCTTCGCGTCCGAATATGATTCAAATCCATTTATTTTGCGAGCACGTTTAAGACATTGTTATAGGTTCCATAACAATTGGAACATTTTTTTTGTTCATTCAACGGATCTTCTTTCCAATGCCCGTCAACCAGAAACTTGTACTCATATTTTCCGGGAGGAATTAAGACAGCCTTTTCCCACAAACCATTTGCATCTTTTCTCATAGGGTGTTTTTTTGGATTCCAGCCGTTAAAATCACCCATTAAAATAACTTCACTTGCGTTAGTCGCTTTTAGTGAAAATGTAACTTTCTGCCGTTTCATTCGTGGCTTTGCTTTAACCCGTGCCATGTGACATCTCCTTAAAAAGTATTTATCGATTCGAAATTGTTTTTGCCTTTTAAACTAATCAGGCCGTGCTAATTGACGGCTTCCTTTAAAGATTTCCCCGGTACAAATTGGGCAATTTTTTTTGGTTTAATTTTGATCTTTTCACCGGTTCTGGGATTTCTTCCCTGTCTGGCCTTGCGCTTAGATACTCGAAATGTTCCAAAGCCGCTGATGGTCACAGCATCACCGTTTGTTTTTACAAATCAAAATATCCCTCGGATTTTAGCCGATAGTGCTTTTTTTTATCCTTGATCTTTCCTTTTTCTACAAGTACGGTTCGTTTGACTTTGTTTTTGCGGCATTGTGGGCAGCGCAAAGGAACGTCGAATCCTTTATGCTTATATTTTTCCTGTTCGTAAATACTAAATTCAAAATCTTCTTCACACTGGATACAAGTTAGGATTACAGTTCCCATGATAATTTATTTACATTTGTTGTCTTAGTTAACTCTGGAAATTACTCTTTTAAAAAGCCGTATCTTAAACAGTATTGTAGCTTTTCAAAACTGCAAATTGATTTATTTCGATCAATACTTTTCCGTCCAATCGTTCATGCAACTTGCCGGTAACCTTCACTTTTTCATTTATAAAATCGAATAATTCTTTCCCGCGTTTGGTAGCCTTGACAATATATTCGCTTTCATCAATCGCTTGAATCGACAAACCGGTTACGTTACCTTTACTGTCCCATCTTTGTGGTATAATAATACCGGTAACGGTTCGTTTGAGAGTTCTTTTTGATTTCATCTTGCCCTCCTCATGGGAGTAATATGCATCCGGAGATTGACCTTCACACGTATAGAACAAAGAAGCAACGAACGTGCCAGAATTTCATTTGGCCGGACGCTATTGACCCTTTTTATCAACACAATTATCCTTTATGAAAAATCCGGGTTGGTTTTTCTTTCACTGGGAATCGAATAGGCATTAGCCCGAATATTTCATGAAAATTTTCGAGACGTCTTTTTATTAGCAATGAAAACCGTTTGTTATTTACAATTTTGCCTCTAGTTGTAAGGTGACAGTTTGTAGCGAAAATTTTCTTGTTCAATTTCTCAAAAATTTTCACCCTTCGGGCGAGTGCGAGGCGCCCATTTGCGGCGTTATCAAGGGCTTGCAGTAGTCTAACTACGGCTGCGCCCTTGAATGCCTTGCAAATGAACGCTTCGCACTCGTGAAATATCCGGGTTAGCTCTCTCATGCTTAGAGCAATATCAGCTTTTTGCTGCACCGGAATTTGGCTGCCTGCATACTAAAATAAGAATTTTTAGTTCCGACTTTATTTGAATTCAGAAGTGCTAATTCTGATCGGCACAACGTCAAAAGATAATTAAGGAACGTTTTCTTTAAAAATGCTTGACGGATAATTTAATGGTGTCATATTCATATTTGTTGTTTTTGGGAATAATTGTTGAATAGAAGAAAACATGTTGGATCTATAATCAATACATTTTTGAACTGCATAGCGAGCACATTCCCCGTCCCGCCTGGGGTAGGGCTGTGGGGTTAGCGAGCGAATCAAAAAATTGATAGAATTCCTTACCGTCGAAGATTCCCTGCAGCTTGTCGGAGCGAAGTGGAGATCCCGCTTCAGCGAGGCTCCATGGAGCTTTAATATTAAAACCTCGAGTGTCAAAGAGTGTCAAAAATGATGTCTCATCTTAGGCTTAAAAAAACTTTATGTTTCTATGTCATAATTGCTTTGTCCGGTCTGATTTCGGTGTCTTGGGCAGCGACACCCAAAGTGCTGGAAAACAAGCAAAGCCCCACGGTGGTGAACCATCAGAAGCCATTGCCTGAGATCGACCCTGCCGACATCGAGCTGAAAATTAAAGATATCAGAAAGAGATTGTCTGACGTCGAGGCAGCGGAAAATGAACAAACAGCGCGTCAATTGGGGATAACCCTTTCCCAGTTACAGGAACGAACAGTAAAACTCAAAGAGTTAGAAAGCGTCTATCAGAGACTCTTAACTGCCTTGAAGAAAAAGAACCTCTTGAAAAAAGAAGAAACTCTTTTTCAGGAAAAGGCGCAGCCTCAGCAGCAAATAGCACTTTCGAAAAATCCGCCGTATTCCCTGAGTTTTTATGACACGATTCTCGATAAACTGATTACCGACGATCATAAGAAGGAAACGGCCATTTTGGGGATCAGCCTGGCCGAGAAGGCTTTGGAGGACGCCAGATCGAAGCTGGATGAAAGCCGGCAGGATTTGCGAAAATACAAAGAAGAACTGGAGGCAATAGAACCCGGGAAAGATGCTTCGAAACTAAAGTGGGCGTTCGCCCAGGCTCAACTGGAATTGGAAATAGCTCAGACGATTTTCGATTTGCAAAGGACAACCAAGCAAAATCTTTCCATCGAAGTTCGACTTGCCAAACAAAATTCTGATGTTACGCAACAGAGCCTTGTTTGGGTCAGCAAAAACTTGCATTTTGACAAAGACGATCTGGAAAAACAGATCGAAGCCATCAATCGGAACAGGGATGAACTTCAAAAGCGACTGAAGGATCAACTGCGTAGACAGATGATGGTGGAAACCGCCTGGCTTCAGGCCCAGGAAAAACTCGCGAATGCCAGAAAAAAGACAGACATTGCATTGGCCAAGGCCGGATTAGAAGCCGCCGACGCCAATCGGGAAGCCTCCCAGCAGCTTCTGGAACAGACAGAGAATATGTTGAACCTGTTAAATCAACAGGAACAGGTGTGGAAAAATCGTTATGCGCTTGTCAAAGGCGAGGCAGATCCTGAAAAAATAGACGCCTGGAAAAAAGAGATTGAAGCCGGCAAAGTAAAAATCGAACGAACCTTGCGGCTACAGGAAAGCTATCAGAACAGTCTTCAGCCCCAAATTACATCCCTGGAAAAACAATTATTGGATCAGGGGTATTCGAAAGATTTACGACGCGAGCTGGAAAATCGATTGAGTGCGCTAAGGACATTGGCAAGGGGCGGTCTCGAATATTTGTCGATGCTGCAAGCAACCTTACGGTTGAACCAGCGTCTTCTGGATGAGATTACCAATAAACGCGAACGCGTTGATTTGTGGAAAAAACTAACCACAGTGATCGGCAAGGTAAAGAACATCTGGAACCTGGAATTGTGGGTTATTGACGAACACGGTGTGACGGTAAAGAAACTGGCAATGGCCCTGATCATCCTGATTGTCGGGTTTATATTTGTCAGAAGAATCATCCTTTTTTGGATTCGAGGTTTTTTGGCTCGTGTCCACATGAAAGAGACCACAAGTGCAGCCGTTGAGAAGATTATCAATTATTTTATCATATTTTTGATTGTTCTCTTTGCTCTGCGTGTGGTCAACATGCCTCTGACGTTGTTTACATTCTTAGGTGGTGCCGTTGCCATCGGCGTCGGTTTCGGGGCCCAGAACCTGATCAATAATTTTATCAGCGGGTTCATCGTTATGGCGGAACAACCGATAAAGATCGGCGACCTGGTTGAAATCGAAGGGACCTTTGCCATGGTGGAGGAGATCGGCGCGCGCTGTACGCGAATTCGCACCAGCGGCAATGTCCACATTCTGGTGCCCAACAGCAGTTTTCTCGAAAAAAATATCATTAACTGGACCCTTTCAGACAAAGAGGTCAGAGCGCAGGTGACAGTAGGAGTTATTTACGGGTCCCCGGTTCGTGAAGTAGAGCGCATTATGCTGAAGGTCGCCGACGAGCATCAAAGGGTAAGGAAGGCCCCCAAACCCTTTGTGCTTTTTAACGATTTTGGGGACAATGCCCTAATCTTTGATCTTTACTTCTGGATCAGCATGAACCGTATTATGGACAGGCGAATTATCGAGAGCGAAATCCGCTTTCGTATCGACGAATTGTTCCGCGAAGCGGGGATCGTCATTGCATTTCCCCAACGAGATGTTCATCTCGACGTCCAAAAACCCTTAAAATTTCATATCGTTAAAGACGAAGACGTATCGGGAATCATCGAAAAAGATTAGACTCCGGCAAGTTTTCGGGTTGCTAGCCCCATGATCCCGTTTCAGCCGGTATTCGGAAAGCTTCAAAAATTTCAGCCGGAGACTTATTTCTAAATTCCGGCTGATAAACCAAGCTAGACATGCTCATAAAGATAGGATGCGATCTTATTCTTTTAAACAATTTTTAGCCGCATCTAGATGTCGGAACAGTCTGAAAGTAATCTCAAAACAACCTGCAACATAGAATTATCATTCCTCCCTGGTTTCAAAAGATTTTACATTAAGAACTTTGACACCATCTTCTTCCTTAACGTCGCCCGTTACTTCAACAACCGCCCCGACAAATTTTAAAACTTCGTCGCCCAATTCCGTATCTGCTATTTCATAGATAGTGCCGTCTTTGGTGACAATTTGGTATTGGTCGTTGACCTCACCCACAATGGTTACCGTAGTGGGTTCAGCTATTACCGGGCTTGAAAGAAACACTGAAAAAGCCAATAACACCACAAAGACGATTGAAAACCTGGAAAAAAAATTTTTCATACATCTGTCTCCTTATGTTTGGGTTAATACGCTGAAATACGAACATGCTTTAAGAAGAAGCAAACTTTATGCCAAATATATAACCCTTTGAAATTAATTTATATATCCATAATACGCCCTAATAATAGGAACCGGCGCTTCCGAAATCAAATGAATAAAAAACCAACGCCTTATAATATCAGGCACTTAATTATTTGGCACGACAGTTGCTATAGTTTGATAGTTTTATTTAGCTTGTCGGAGTGATGCGACGATTCAGCACGAGCAGAGGTGGCCCGTGCATCAATGAAAACCGGCGAACTGAACAAAGGGCCAGTCCCGCGAACCCGGGACAGGCAAGGCAAACCCTTATAAAAATTCAATAGCCTGCGCGTTCGTTACGTTTTGTTCAATTGAAACAAATTTATGACAAACCCTATTTGAAAGGAGAGTCATGAAACAATTAAAGAAAATTTCCGACAAACCTTTAACGCGGGAAAAGAAATCGACTCACCCGCCAATGGTATTAGGACCTGTAGATTCTCTTGAAGACCATGTTCAACCGGACTGGTGGTGTAAGATTTTTAACTCCCTTTACCTTAAAACCGATGCGGATGTTGTCGAGGATTTAAATATTACGCGCAAAGAAGTCGATTTATTTTCAAAAATTCTAAATCTCACAACGGATGACACCATTCTTGATTTGTGCTGCGGTCAGGGACGGCACGCATTGGAAATCACCAAGCGGGGATTCAAGATCGAAGGATTGGATCGATCCCGTTCTCTGATTCAAAAAGCTAAAGCCTCGGCAAAAAAAGAGAATCTCAACATCAAGTTCAAAGAAGGCGACGCCAGAAAACTTCCTTTCCCTCCTGACAGTTTTGAAGTTGTCATGATGCTCGGTAACAGTTTCGGGTACTTTGAAACCGTCCAAGATGATCTGCGGGCATTGAAAGAGATATTCAGGGTATTGAAGCCATGGGGACGACTGCTTTTGGACGTGACGGATGGTGAATACCTTAGAGAAAATTTTCAAGCCCGATCGTGGGAATGGATCGATAAAAAGCTTTTCGTTTGCCGGGAGCGTTCCCTTTCCGCGGACCGGCAGCGTCTTATCTCCAGGGAAGTGGTAACGGACGTCACCAAAGGAGTCATCGCCGACCAGTTTTATGCCGAAAGACTTTACACCAAAGACGACCTTTTAACACTCCTTAAAGAAGCAGGCTTTTCCGATGTGGTCATTCACGGTGAAATTTCGACGGATTCGGTGAGAAACCAGGATCTGGGAATGATGGAAAAACGAATTGTGGTTACCGGAAAAGTCAAAAAGGAATGGACGCCAGTCAAAAGAAGACTCCAAAAAACAGCGAAGAAAAAAATCATTGTGCTTTTCGGTGATCCCAATAAACCGGACCCGCTCAAACCGTTTGCGGTTTTTGATGATGACGATCTTTACACCATCGATCAGTTGAAATCGGCACTGCATACATTGCAGGAGTACGATTTTACATACCTGTCGAATCACAACACAATCATCCCGGACTTGAATAAACTTTCCAGAAAAATCGATCTGGTCCTCAACCTGTGTGATGAAGGCTACAACAACGATCCCCGCAAGGAACTGCACATACCGGCCCTGCTGGAAATGTTCGATCTGCCCTATACCGGATCCTCTTCCCAGTGCCTGGCCTTTTGCTATGACAAATCGCTGGTACGCGGCATCGCCAAGGAGATGGATATCCCGGTTCCTGAGGCGTTTTTTATCGAACCGGATGACTCTTCGTTCAACCTGCCGTTTTGTTTCCCCGTCATCGTCAAGCCCAATTTCGGGGATTCCAGCTTCGGCATCACTCAACAAAGTGTTGCCGACAATCATGAACAGTTGATCAATGCAATTTCCATGATCCGAGAAAGACTGGGATATGACAAACCGATTCTGGTTGAAGAGCTTTTGACGGGCAAAGACCTTAGCGTGGGAGTAATCGGAAATCCCCTGACATCATATACGGTGTTGCCGGTAACGGAAGAGGACTATTCAGATGTTCCTGAAGATCTACCGCGAATTTGCGGGTATGAAGCCAAATGGCTTCCGGATTCACCCTACTATAAAATAAAGTCTATTCCTACGAATTTGGCGGAAACAACGGAAAAATTTATTGTAGAATGCTGTATGAAGCTCTTCGAAAGACTGGAATGTCGGGATTACAGCCGGTTTGACTGGAGGCTCGATGCCAAAGGGCAACCCAAACTTTTGGAAGTAAACCCCAATCCAGGCTGGTGTTGGGACGGACATCTGGCCAAAATGGCAAAATTTGGAGGGATGTCATATGCTGAAATGCTCCAGACGATCCTCCAGGCGGCTGAGCAGAGATTAGAATATTTACGCGTATCCAGCCCCGTGGTTTGTGTTCAAGGCAATATTGCTGCTTAGTGCTCTAACTCTTAAATACGGTTACGTATTTTATTAGAGTCCACCACATTCTTCAACAAGGCCAAGAATCATCAAGTGGTGGTGGATATTGACTCGATTCGGATAAGAATTTATCGAGAAATAGAATTCCGGGCTCCTCGAGCTAAAAAACAACCCAAAACGGCAAATGCGAGATGGAACAGACATTGATAAAAACAATGGAACTCAGTAATGGTTTGAAATTAGATTTTTATGACATTTCCCGCAAACTGGCCGGCGACCGATGGTACGTCGGGATGATTGCGCGGATCGATATTCCACTGACCGATTCGCTGTTAACAAATCAACAGCTTTCAAATTACAGTGTTGAAGAAATTAGAAACGCACTGGGGGAAAGCGTTCGTTTCCAACAGAAAAGGGAACGCCACTATATCGACGAGCGGGAAAAAGACGCGTTGCTACACGGCTTGATGGATTCTTTTATCAAAAGTTCGTTAAACTATCTTTCCCATCCTGATTTTTCCGGCAGGTATGTTCTCAAAGAATTTCAAGCATATCTGAAACGGCAGACTTGGTACCAAGATGATCGCCGTGGATAAGCATATAAAACCAGCTTCTCATCAATTTTCATGTAATATCCGGATTGTATATTACTTTTTAGCATAGTTGTAACCTGTTCCGGCTTATTGCCGGTTAAGAAGTAAAAGTTCCGATGACGACAATATCGGACTTCTTAAGTCTTTATTTTAGATACTATAAATACTTCCAATAATCTGGAATTTAATTTTTATCGGAACTGTCATTTCCTATCCGTGCGACTCTGGTAAAAAAAATATAATATTTCAATAGTTTACAAGGCATTAAACTTGGCATTTATTTTGCTATAGGTTTAATGGAAAAGACGGTCTAAACCGTGATGCGAAGGGTTTATGAGATGGACCCGTGTTAAAACTTACCAATATTTATGAAGGAAACGGACATCCTGGCCGTGGTAGAATAAACATATAGAATCAAATAGGAGATGCAAAAAATGGCTGCAAAAATGATATCTTATGGAACCAAATCCAGAGAGCATCTGCGAAAGGGTGTCAATTCCCTGGCGGATGCTGTTAAAGTTACTTTGGGCCCCAAGGGGAAAAACGTCATCCTGGAAAAGTCCTGGGGATCACCCACGGTCACTAAGGACGGTGTCACCGTTGCCAAGGAAATTGAATTGGCCGAAAAATTTGAAAACATGGGTGCCCAGATGGTCAAGGAAGTGGCCAGCAAGACCAGCGATGCGGCCGGTGATGGCACGACCACGGCAACGGTTCTGGCTCAGCACATTTTCAACGAAGGCCAGAAGCTGGTGACCGCCGGCTTGAACCCCATGGCCTTGAAACGAGGAATTGATTTGGGTGTTGCCACCGTCGTTGAGGAACTTAAGAAAATTTCCAAGCCGACCAAAGATCGCACTGAAATCACTCAAGTCGGCACCATCGCCGCCAATAACGATGAGATGGTCGGTCAACTCATTTCCGAGGCCATGGAAAAGGTCGGCAAGGAAGGCGTCATCACCGTGGAAGAAGCCAAAGGGATGGAAACATCCCTGGAACTGGTAGAAGGTATGCAATTCGACCGCGGCTACCTTTCCCCTTACTTTGTGACGGATGCTGAAAAAATGGAAGTTATGTTGGAAGATCCTTACGTTTTGTTGCACGAAAAGAAGATTAACAGCATGAAGGATCTGCTGCCTCTATTGGAAGAGATCGCCAAAAGCGGAAAGTCCCTGTTAATAATCGCCGAAGATGTGGAGGGCGAGGCCCTGGCTACCCTGGTGGTAAACAAATTGAGGGGGACATTGAAAGTGGCTGCTGTCAAGGCGCCTGGATTCGGAGACCGGCGCAAGGCCATGCTTCAGGATATTGCTGTTCTAACTGGCGGCCAAGTGGTTTCAGAAGATCTGGGGATCAAACTCGACAAGGTTACCGCCGGTGATCTCGGGAAGTGCCGTATGGTAAAGATCGACAAAGAAAATACGACCATTGTGGAAGGGGCCGGGAAAAAGGTGGACATCGAGGGACGGGTGCGCCAGATCCGAACCCAGATCGAAGAAACCACCTCGGACTATGACCGGGAAAAACTTCAGGAGCGCTTGGCCAAACTGGTCGGCGGTGTGGCGGTCATTAAAATCGGCGCTGCCACCGAAACGGAAATGAAAGAGAAAAAAGCACGGGTGGAAGACGCCTTGAACGCCACCCGGGCGGCCGTTGAAGAAGGGATCGTTCCGGGCGGCGGCGTAGCCCTGGTCCGATGTATCCGGGCCCTTGACACGGTTTCGACTTCAGAGGATCAAAAGGAAGGGATTCACATTCTAAAACGGGCACTGAGCGCGCCCCTGCGCCAGATCGCCGTCAATGCCGGCCATGAAGGCACTGTAGTGTTGAACAAGGTGCTGGAAGGAAAAAATGACTTCGGCTTTAATGCTGAAACCGAGCAGTATGAACATCTGTTGAAGGCCGGTGTCATCGATCCTACCAAAGTCGTGCGTTTCGCCTTGCAGAATGCGGCTTCCGTCGCCGGGCTGATGCTGACCACCGAGGCCATGGTTGCCGAAAAGCCGGAGAAGAAGAAAAAGAGCCCGGCGATGCCGTCTATGAATGAGGATATGTATTAATAACCGCGACAACCCTCCTGAGTGTTGTCGCTAAAACCCCCGGCGGGCGGATGCCCGCTGGAGGATGGATGATTTAAAGAAACCGAAACCAAGAAAATTCAAATCAAATAAAGCTGACACCAACCTGCACATTTTTGCAATCCGATGCCGCCGCCCCGTGAAATAGCTCCACATTTCGCGGGGCCGGCCGGCGCCGTTGTTGGGATAATTGGAAGGGGATAAACATGTTGGTTCGAGAATGGATGAGCAAAGAAGTAATTACGGTCGATGCAGAGGAAACGATGCAGCGTGCCATCGGGCTGTTAAAAGAACATAATATTCGCATGCTTCCGGTGATGAAGAACAAAAAACTCGTGGGCATTATCACCGACAGGGACCTGAAACGTGCCTCGGCCTCCGATGCCACTTCATTGGAGATTCATGAGCTACTGTTCCTGATCGGTAAAATTAAACTCAAGGACATTATGACCCCGAAACCCATCACCGTTCCATGGGATTTTACCGTGGAGGAAGCCGCTGAAGTGCTTTTGAAAAACAAGATTTCCGGGACACCGGTCACAGGTCCGCAGGGTGACGTTGTCGGTGTTATTACGAAATCGGATATTTTCAACGTCTTGATATCTCTGGCCGGTATCGGCAAAAGAGGGATTCAGATGGCCATTCAGATCGAGGATCGACCGGGTTCTATGAAGGGTATAACGCGTGCGATTCGAGACCTCGGGGGTCGCATGGTGAGCATCCTTACATCCTACGAGAAGGTCCCGGATGGATTTCGCAACGTTTATATCCGTTTTTTTGATCTGGACCGCAGCGTTCTCGAAACACTCAAGAAAAATATATCTGAAATCTCCAAAGTGCTCTACATCGTAGATCACCGCGAAAATAAACGCGATATCTTTGAGACTTAAATTTTTGCGAAGACACTTTGCCGAACATCTTGTTGATCGGGCATCTTGAGACCGTCTGCCCAATTTCCGATTTTCAGCGGCCGGCAAATATTTTGACCTTATCTGAAGCGAACAAGTCGGCTGCCTTTTTACCATCCCAATTTGTGAGCAGGATGGTTACGAACGCAGCCCAAAAAGCACCGACGTATTTTTTGGCTACGATTTCTGGGGTCGAACACTCAGCAGCGGCACCGGGCAATGGCGAAACATTTTTTCGGCGGTTGAACCTAAAAGAACACTGGCGAGGTTGCTGCGACCTTTGGTTCCCATCACCAGCATATCGACATCTTCTTTTTTTACGGCGCCAATCAGTTCTTCAAAAGGTATGCCAGCGCGAAACATGATCTTCACTACCAGGTGCTTGCACTTAGCCGTTTCGACCAGTTTTCTGATTTCCGCGGAGCGGTCTTCCTTCATACCCTCGAGGTATTCTTCCGTTGATATGGAAATATCGTTCCCCATCGCCACTATTCTGGCCATAGCTTCCCTCACGGCCAAATAATCCTTCTGGTTGATAACATTGATGATGATCAGGTCTGCTTTCAGGCGCTCAGCCAGTTCGGCGGCATGTTTGATGGCTTGGAACGAATATTTTGACAGATCACACGCCACCATGATTTTTTTATAGACTTTCATCTTACCCCCCTTATTCTGCGTTTATCAGATCTCTTTGTTAATCATTGTCGTGTTCGAAAGTCAATATTGCGATATGGTCCAAAATGAATTTATCTGATTGGATGGAAAGAAACTATTGACACGCCTTTTTGCCTTTTGTATTTTTTAAGCTCTTACCATCAATTGTAAATCGTGAAAGGAGCGTTGATCATGCGAAATGTGTTTTTATCCCTTATCATTATACTTGCCGTCTGTACCGGGAGCCATGCCGGTTTTTTCAGCCAATCCGTGGACTTTAGCGACCTCGCCCAGCTATCTTCCGAGGGTTTGCAGATGCTGAAGGAAGCCGAGTTTGCGGTGTTTTTAGAGCAGGTAAAGGTCGCCGGTGCCCGATCGGCTTTGAAAAAGGCGCAGGGTGCTCTGAAAGCGGCTGGAACGGCACTAAAAACCAAGCAATCCGATGTCACCGCCGCTGAATCTAAACATAACGAGACCAGGGAGAATCAGGATGAAAAAGGCACCGCCCTCGCAGAAACGATCTTGAAAGAGGCCAAACGGGACTTGGCGCGAGAGGAGATGTTCCGTGTCTGGAAACAGCAGGAAGTCAAGGCGCGCAAAGCTACATTGAAAAGGGCCAAGCTTGACCTGGCCATAGCAGAAGCCGAGCGTGAAATTGCCCGTATCTCCAGACTGAAAACGGAAAAAGTACCGGCCGCAGCAAATTATTCACTTGAAGAGATTGAAAAAATTTTGAAAAAAAAGCATAAAGAACGGGACAATTTAAAAAGAACCGAAGAACGCGAGGTACAGATGGTCCAAAGATTAAAAGAAGTGTATGAACAAAATGCCAAGTAATTGGAATCATTTCAGTACAATCTAATTGAGCGAAAGCCATGGATACTCCGGATTCCGCGATAACAGGATCTCTGTCTTAACACGACAGGGCATCAAGAAGAAAAAATTATGAAAAGAAACCTTACAATTATTTTTATCGTTTTGTTCCTTTTTTCCACTGGTTGTTCCACCAGCTACAAGGCTAAGCCCCTTCCGCTGCAAACACCGTCAGCTTATCCGAACAAGGTTGAGATAGAGGGTTGTCAGATCGGGGCAAAGGCCTTTGTCGATGCCAAAATAGCCAGGGAAGCCTTTGGATTCGATATTTTGGGTGCCGGTATGCTGCCGGTTCAGGTTGTGTTCGACAATCAAGGGCCGCATCCGATTGAAATCGTCGGCAACCAGACATTTCTAGAAGACAACAAGGGAAACCTGTGGCCGATCCTTAGTAGCAAGGTCGCTTACGAGAGGGCTACCAAATATGCCGAGACCAAGAAAATCTTTAAAGAAGGGGTTTACGGCGGCTTTTTGGGGGCGGCTGCCGGGTCGGTGATCGGAGGGGCTCTCGGAATTGTGACAGGTTCGAATGTTGCCGAGGCCGCCGGCAAGGGCGCGGCCGTGGGCGGTGCTGCCGGAGCCACTCTTGGCGGAGCTAAAGGATACGGCTCCAAAGACGCGCGCCGGGATATTATTTCCGATTTGCAGGAAAAATCTCTCGAAAACAAACCCGTTAAACCCAGTCTCCTGGGTTACGGTTTTCTGTTCTTTCCGGCAGAAGCCGGATCGGCCAAGCAGGTGCGTCTCCAGATACGGGAAACCGATACCGGCACGGTGCATGTATTAAAAATGGGTTTTTAATCGCCGAAAGAAATACCCAGATCGCGGGCCGCGGCGACGGTGTCGCAGTCAAGGGGTACAAACTTCGTCCCTTCGATCGCATCTTTAATAGGGACAGCCTTGATCTCCAGCGAGTCGAGGGCCACCATATAACCGAACATTTCTTTTTCAACAAACCTGACGGCGGCCGTCCCGAAACGCAGCGAAAGCAATCGATCAAAGGTCGTGGGTGAACCGCCGCGCTGTAAATGCCCCAAAACGATAGACCGGCAGTCCTTTCCGGTGATTGCGCGAATTTGATCGGTTACTTTAGCCGCAATGCCCCCCAGACGAACTTCCTGGCGACCGGGTTCCAGTTTGTCGGTGGTCGTGGTCAAATCTCCGCCCATGGATTTGGCACCTTCGGCAACGACAACGATGCTGAAACGTCTGCCTTGCAATTCCCGTTCCATGATTTTCCGGCAAACTTTCTCAATATCAAAAGGAATCTCTGGGATAAGGATGACGTCCGCTGTTGCCGCCACACCCGCATTCAAGGCGATCCATCCGGCATAACGGCCCATGACCTCGACCACCATCACCCGCTCGTGAGCCTCTGCCGTGGAATGAAGCTTATCCAGAGCTTCGGTGGCCGTGGTTACCGCCGTATCAAAACCAAATGTGATGACGGTGTTGCTCAGGTCATTATCAATGGTTTTGGGCACGGCAACAATGGGAAGGGCCAAATCAACGAAGCGTTGAGCGATCCGGAGCGATCCGTCGCCGCCAATCACGATAAAGGCCTCGAATCCGTACTTGTGAAACTTTTCAACTACTTGTCCGGAAAGGTCCTCCAATGTAACACCGTTTTTTGTTTTCACCGGATAGTTGAAAGGATCTCCTCTGTTGGTGGTGCCCAAAATGGTGCCCCCCAGATGAGTGATACCCCGCACCGCGTCACGGTCAAGATGAACGAGATGATCGTTCTCCAGCAGGCCCCGGTAGCCAAAGCGGCTGCCGTAAACTTCCCAGCCCCTGTTGATGGCGGACAATACGATGGCCCGAATGACCGCATTTAATCCCGGTGCATCTCCTCCGCCTGTGTTGATGACGATTTTTTTCATGATTCCTTCATCCTCCGGCAGTAAAATATATGAGCTGAATACCTAAAAATATCAAAAACCGTTCGGTCCTGCCCTTGATCTTCAGAGATTTGAAACCCTTGGCAACATAATCTTTAGCTTTGGCAACGGTTTCCGCAAAGGGCAAGATCCCGATCGTAATGCTGGTCTTCATAGAAGTTTAAAAACCACCCGGGAGAAAGGGGAAAAGATACAAAGTGTCTACCCCCCGGCCGTGAGTTCGGGTCTAAAAAAGCTCGCCGAAGTCCACGCTCGCCATATAAGCATTACAGAGCGGGCGGGCCGCTACAGGTCAGGCGAAGCGAGCAAGGATCCTCAATATTTTTAGGAACAGTATAGAGCTACAATAAATGACCCATTTAAACTTATTGACGCTGGCTTTCTAATTCGCAAATTCTGGCTTCCAGATCCTCAATGCGAGACAGCAAATCCATGACCACGCCGATACCGGCATAATTGATGCCCAAATCATTATGAAACCGTAAAACCTTTTTTACAACCGTTACAACTTCACTCTCAAAAAGCCATTCATCGGTTTTCTGATCTTTTGTAAACGGATCAATCAAGCCAAAATTAACAAAACGTTCGATCAGCCCCGGATTAACCTGACATCGAATTGCTATATCACTCATTCGGAGATATGGAAACCCACCCCTTTTACTCTTTAAACAAATCAAGGAACATGTTCGCTTTTTCACGGGCACTGCTCCTTTTTTTTAACTAAATCGAGACGTTCAAATATGCTCTTCCAATTTCAATAAGACCTGATCTGAAGTCATCTAGTTACCAGCTTCAAGTTTTGTTCACATGCCAATCACATGCGAATACAACATCAACAAAATTTTCTGCTATGGTTCGTTTAATTGTTCAGTTTGGATCTTTCAGCTTTTTGGGTTAAAAGACGATACCTTGCTGAGTTCCGAAAAAAACTCCTGCTCCTTCTGCGACAAAGTTTTTGGAACCCTTATCTGGATAACCGCAAAAAAATCACCTGCAGGCCCCTTAGGATTGGGCATCCCCTTTCCCTTAAGTCTTAACTTCTGACCGCTTTGCGTGCCCTGAGGTACTTTGAGGGATACGGTCTCAGATAACGTCTGGATTTTTGGTTCCGTTCCTAATGCCGCCTCCCAGGGTGCTATTGCAAGATCGGTAACCAAATTTCGTCCTTCAATTCGAAACCGTGAATGTGGCTCAATTTCCATAGAGCGCTTCGAAGAAATCGCTAAATCCTCCGGCATCCGAAGACCAGTAAAAACCTTTCTGCCTGCTCCCAGATCCCGGACCGAAATCGAACTGAAACTCCCAGCCCGGTGGAGGTTGAAACTCTTGGCCATGCCGCCATTCTGTTCCCAGTTGATCGTATCTTTTGCGCTTCTCGGGATCTTTCAATACTTCGTGGGCTTCATTGATTTCCTTGAATTTATCTTCCGCCCCCGCTTCCTTGTTGATATCCGGATGAAATTTTCGGGCAAGCTTACGGTAAGCGCGATGGATTTCTTCCTTGGAAGCATTTCTTGAGACGCCGAGAATATCGTAGTAATTTTTAAATTGTACAGTCATCTTTATCTATTTTTTCTTAATTTGTGCTGTTCTCCAATCACACCATCGGCTCGGGATGTTTAGGGGTTTGTGATACATGAGGAGCACCGAAAATTCGATAACCGATATCCGATTGCAACAGAACGAACAAAACCACCACCAAAAGAACAAGGTTGGCCGCCGCCAGATAGAGGTTGTATTTTATTCTTAAAAAGATGTTGCCCTCTCCCACTTTCGGCATAACGGACGGTGTTTTGGGCAGATCATATTCTTCGGCAATTTTTTCGATATATACCATATTGATAACCGGTTTGGACTCCCGTGCAAAACGGCTCATAACGCCATCTACTTCCAGCACACCCGGCGGCGCTTTTTGATTGAGACCCGGTAGAAAAAGTTTTTTCCCGACAACCGTTCCCACCGAGACCGTTCCTCCGCCCACATTGACATAGGCAGCGATGGGCTTTTCTTTGGCAATATCATGATAGAACGTCATGCGCCGATCAATGCTTTCCTCGGTGAACTCGCCTTCCAAAAAACGCAGCCCGTTTCGTCGAATAGCCTGTTTGAGAAGTGCTTGCCCCTCTTTGGACACCTTGAGGGCCATGTCTTCTTTGCCCCCCAATGAAGTTGCAACCGATCGACAGGGGATAATGCCTGCGCTGTAAAGCACTCGCTCATCACCCCGGGATCAGGAGGTGTTGCCCACATTCCTTTCAGCGCCACATCGCGTGGAACCCCGATGGAAGCACAGACCTTGAGGACCAGCGCCACGTTTTCCTTGTGCTCGACATAGCTAAAGGGTGACATGTCGTCAGCAGTTACCGCGTCGATGTCACTCGGCTCGACAGTCACACACTCGGTGCTTCTGTCGTTACAGGAATCCCGGAATTTCTCAAGATAATCTCTTTCGGCGGTAAACAGTTTCCCATGACTTGGAACCGTACCCAAAAGCGCCAGCGCAACGTCTTTTTCCGAAGGGCCCATCACATCCAGATGGTCAGCCCTGGTATTAGTAATAACGCCGTGGGTGGCCCGAATGAATTTCAATTCGGTGAGGGATTGAAGACGAGGCTGAAGAGCCATACATTCAACGATAAGGGCCTCGGCCCCGTTATGGGCTGCCAGTGAAACAATGCGCAACTGTTCGATGATATTCGCACCGGCGGGACGGTATATGGGATACTCCCGCCCGTCATCCATGATCATTCGCGGTAGGGTTCCGGTAGTTTTTGCAAACGTTTTGATTCCATATTCACGCAGGGCACCGGCAATGAGCCGCGTGACCGACGACTTGCCGCGTGTGCCGTTGACATGGACCCGGATCGTTATTGAATTGAGGTGACGAAAATGAATGCGGTATTCGACGAGTAAGAGAAAAACAACCGCAAAGATAAGCATTGCTATAATTGTGTTCATGGCCTTAAACCGCCGGTTAGAACTTTTGTATATTTTATTTTCGGTCGCCGAACCGTGGCCCTATCCGTATGAATCCAGTACCAATGACTATCGCCGGAATGTCCGCAACAAAAGCTCTGGAGCAGAGTGTTATAGAAGGTATTTATGCCTGCAGAGAACTTCTTCTCCTCAGCTTATTGCCCATCCGGTCCCTTTAACATAGCCAACTTGAGCCTTTCATCCCGCTTGTAAATATCCTCCCTGAAATGAATATTCCCCTCTTTGTCAGCCCAGGCTGTCCAGTAAAGCAAGTGGACCGTTATCGGTTCAGGCAATGTAACCTTATGTTCTCTACGTTTTTCAATGGCAGAGAGGATGGCTTCCCTGGTCCATTTAGGATCACTGCTCAAAAGATACATCGCAAGGTCAACAGGTTTTTCTATCCGTATACAACCGGAACTGAAATCCCTTTTTGTCTTTTCAAAAAACTCCCTCATCGGTGTATCGTGAATATAGAGGTTGAACCTGTTGGGAAACACGAACTTGATATTCCCCAGTGTATTCCAGGGACCTGGTTCCTGGCACAGTCGATAGGGAAGAGACTTGCCTGAAATTTTTGACCAGTCAATGGTTTGAGGATCAACTTCCCGGGCATCCGCCCCCCAACCTTGAAAAACTTTAATATGCTGTTGTTCAAAGTAAAACGGATTTTCCCTTTGCTCCGGAATTTTATCTTTTATGGCAATATTGGGCGGAACATTCCAATAGGGGCTCAAAACCAGGTAAGTCATTTTAGCGCTGAATACAGGCGTTCTTCGGTAAGATTTCCCTACTATCGCCTTCATGCTCAGGACTGTATTCCCATTTTCCACCGCATCCAGTTGATAATTGGCTATGTTCACCAGGATATACCTTTTACCAAGATCCAGAGGAAGCCAGCGCCAGCGTTCAAGGTTCAGTTTAATCTGAATAATGCGCTCTTCTACAGGCAAATTCAAGGCATTTAATGTCGCAGGGCCAACCGTCCCAGTTGCCTTGAGACCATGACGCAATTGAAACTGTATTACCGCTTTTTCTAAAAGCTCATCAAAAACATCTGTTAGACTATTATTTTCTTTAGATAAATCTCCTGAGGCGAGAAGACGGGATCGAAGGGAAATGACCGCTTGAGATTGTTCTTCTTTTTTAAAATTAGTTTTATTGTTTATATTAATCCACCCTCCATCTTGGTCTATTTGCTGGTAACGGATAAGAGCTTTTCGTAATTCCTTATATCCGATATTTTTAGGAAGGAGGTCATCCAGGGCTTCCTTAATCCGATTCTCAGCCAGTGCCGTTTCAAGGACCGCTGCAAGATCTGCTTCCTTTCGATTAGCATGCCATTCGGAATCGATCGTTTCCGGGTTGATGCGCCCGGACAGAAGATGAGAAGCGTAAAGCAAAAAAGCGTCTGTTAAAAGTAATTCCAAATCCGCAAGCCGGCCTAGATGAAGCGGTTTTTTGGCTTTTATGTTATCCTTCACCTTATAAAGTGTTTTTTGGATGGCATCGAGGTGATAATCTCTCGGACGCAGTCCCTCCTCATATGCCCCTTCTAATTTTTTGACAAGAGCGTCGACAGGAGGCAATGGGCCCTCTCCACTCACCCAGGCGGAGGCATAAACCCTCCGCCCATAAAAACGTGGAAGCATGACCGTGGAAAAGATCCTTTCCTCCCCTGCGTTCATTTTTTTGGAAGCCTCAAAGAACTCAATACGGTTCCGCAGGCATTCGCGTATTTCTTCAGTCAGAACCTCTGAGAATGAGATTCCTGGAAACACAGGATTTAAAATCGCTAAGCTGTAAAAAATCATAAGCAGTTTGCTTTTCAATTTTGTTTCCTTATCATTTTTAAAAATTATGGTCCTCATCAACACCCAACAGGCCAGGGGGCTCTGCTGAATTGATTTAAGATCCTTTAAAAGGACCTGAATCCTTATTATTCCTTAACGGGCAAAAGCAAAACCAAGCCTCAAAGTTTCATTTCCTTCCATAAAATCAAGCAGTTTTTCTTCAAGGGCATTTTCATATTGTGCCGGGGAATAGAGATAGAAATTACGTCTAAGAAACTTATGCAGTGGATAGGTCAGATCCGGCTTTACAGAATCCCCCCGACTGACCTACTTCCTTAAGCGTATTTCTTTCAAAATAAAGAACCAACAAAAAGCATGTAATAAAGCCATGCTTTCTCATTCTTGACCTGATCCACGAGGGTAAAATCCGTCCTTTATATTTATGCAATGTTAAATGCATAATGACCATCTTTGAAGTGTTATCTTTCGATTGTTAGAAAGTCTCTGGTTATGAATTGATAGCCCGGAATTTTTGGAGCTGATTGTTCTATAACGTTTCTATTTTCTTTTCATTATCGCCTGCCATCCGGTCACTTGTTGATATATAGGTGCTAAAGGCTTGCTGATATCCACAGCATGCTCTGTGATGAAGAATGCGTCGGGATCTTCTTCCTTAATGATTGGAATTAGCTTTTTTAGATCTCGTCTACGACAAACGATGTATAGCTCGTAAACGGGTCCGGTCATACCCTCTCCCTGAAATATGGTAACGCGCTGTCCCATTTTTCTGATACGTTCAGTCATTGTCTTTGATTTGGTTTTGGTGATAACCCGAAAATTTATTAATCCAAAAGCAAGTTTTTTTTCTGTAATAATTCCAACCACATTACCCGTCGCATATCCCAAGGCATAAAAAAATATCAGAATGGGTTTTTCCCTGATTTGATTAATAACAACGCCGGCAACCGAAATCCATATAGTAACCTCAAACACGGCTAATATGAATGCTATTCCTGTTCTTCCTTGAACGGTGGTGATCGTCCGAACGGTTCCAATCGAAACATCACATATTCGAGCAAAAAAGACCATGAAACCTGTAACTATTGTTTGAGTATCGAATATACGCCTCTTCAAAATTCCGGGCGGCTGCGCCTTTGCAACCGCCCGGTGATTTTTGCTTTAAACCGGATGCGTTGCACCCGGTTGCAACGCAACGATTAACGTACGGACGTGCTATTGCCTTAGCCCGGCCAAGGACTAATACCGGACAAATTCAAGCCATTCCCCTCATATAGCGAAATGACCGTTGACTCTGTCAGCTGGTTTTTATTTCGATTTTTTTGCCTTCTGTGGCTTTGGTTTTCTTGAAAAGGAGTTTTAACACACCTTTATTATAGGATGCGTCGATATTTTCCTGATCGACTTCTGCAGGTAAATTCATCCTTCGGGTAAATAAACCATAGGATCGTTCGACACGATGGAAGTTTTTCTCCTTTTCCTCCTTTTCCTTCTTTTTCTCACCTTTGATGGTAAGGGTGCGTCCATCCAGACTAACGTTAATGTCTTTTGCATCGCAGCCGGGGATTTCAGCCTGGACCGTGATCTCTTTTTCCCCTTCGCTCACATCGACGCGCGGGATCCATTGTCCCTCTTTGAAGAATTCGCGTGTGATTGGAAAATCAAGATCAAAAAAGTGATTAAATAAATTATCGAGTTCACTTTTGAACCCCACCAAATCTTTCCCTTCGCGTTTGCGCCATGGCATTAAATCAAACATTTTTCCATCCTCCTTTTATTATATACCGGTTTTAATGAGCACCGGCTATAATTTGCCGGTAGAACCCCCTGTATCCAATAAATTATGGATACTTATATCTTCTATAAGTAGTAGGATGATATTCGGAATGTTGTTATTATTCCTCATCCATATCCGGAGCCTCAGCTTTCGCCGGTTTCTTCGGCTTTTCTGAAATCATTGCCTCGGTAGTGAGCATTAGACCGGCCACGGAAGCCGCATTTTGCAGAGCCAAGCGGACCACTTTGGCAGGATCTATCACGCCGGCGGGAATCAGGTTTTCATATGTTAGTGTTTCGGCATTGAACCCGAAGTCTTCTTTACCTTCCAACACTCGGTTCAACACAATTGAACCTTCCAGCCCGGCATTTCTTACAATCTGTCGCAGTGGTTCGGTCAACGCGCGTCTTAAGATTTTAACGCCGTTTTCTTCGTCCCCTTCAAGCGCCGGGTTTTGTAACGCCGAAAGACAGCGTAACAGAGCCACACCCCCACCGCTGACAACACCTTCTTCAACAGCCGCTCGGGTTGCGTTCAGGGCGTCTTCCACGCGGGCTTTTTTCTCCCTCAGTTCCGTTTCCGTGGCGGCTCCAATCCGGATGACAGCCACTCCGCCGACGAGTTTGGCCAACCGTTCCTGCAACTTTTCCCTGTCATAGTCAGAGGTGGTCTCCTCAATCTGGGCTCGAATTTGAGTGAGGCGGCCTTCGATCGCTTCTCTGGCACCTGCGCCGTCCACAATGGTTGTATTGTCTTTGTCGATACGAACGCTTTTACAGGTACCTAGTCCCTCGATGGTAACCTTGTCCAGCTTTACACCCAGATCCTCGGAAACCACTTGACCGCCGCAAAGAACAGCTATGTCCTGAAGCATAGCCTTGCGCCGATCCCCGAAGCCCGGCGCTTTTACTGCCGCTGCTTGTAATGTGCCTCGAAGTCTGTTTACGATCAGGGTTGCCAATGCTTCACCTTCAACATCTTCTGCGATGATCAACAGGGGCTTTCGATGGCGGGCAACCGATTCCAATAGGGGCAAAAGATCCTTCATGTTGCTGATCTTTTTTTCATGAATTAGAATATACGGCTCCTCAAGCCGGACCTCCATCTTTTCGGGATCGGTGACAAAATAGGGTGAAAGGTAACCCCGGTCAAACTGCATCCCTTCCACAAAATCCAATGTGGTATCCATGGACTTGGCTTCTTCGACTGTGATGACGCCCTCTTTTCCGACCTTGTCCATGCCATCGGCAATCAAACGACCGATCACTTCATCGTTATTGGCCGAAATCATGCCCACCTGCACAATTTCGGTTTTATCCTGGATCGGCTTTGAGATCTCTCTTAATTTCGCAACCACATCCAAAACCCCTTTATCGATGCCCCGCTTGAGCGCCATGGGTGCCGCACCGGCTGCAACCAACTTCTGCCCTTGGCTGAAAATGGCCTGGGCCAGTATAGTTGCCGTGGTGGTGCCGTCTCCAGCGTCATCACTTGTTTTGCTGGCCACCTCCTTGACCATTTGAGCGCCCATATTCTCAAATCGATCGGTGAGTTCGATTTCCTTGGCCACAGTAACTCCGTCTTTGGTGATAGTGGGCGTTCCCCATGATTTTTCCAGAATGACATTGCATCCACGAGGACCCAAGGTCACTTTAACAGCATCAGCCAAGCGATTAACGCCCCTCAGCATTTTCGCTCGGGCATCACTACCGTATTTGATTATTTTTGCGGTCATATTTATTCATCTCCTTTGATCTATTCGATAACACATAAAATATCGTCAGCCTTAAGAATCAGGTAATCCGTACCCCCTATATTAATTTCCGTTCCGGCATATTTAGCAAACAAGACCAGATCCTTTTCTTTTAAATCCAATGAGATCCGCCTGCCGTTTTTGTCCGGTTTGCCCGGACCAACCGCAACAACCTCACCCCTTATGGGTTTCTCTTTGGCAGTATCCGGAATAATAATCCCGCCTTTGCTTTTTGTTTCTTCATCAAGTCTTTTTATGGCCACACGGTCATTAAGAGGTTTTAATTTCATCATGGGATCCTCCTTTTTTTTGTATAACAAATAGTCCGAGGTGATCTCTTCCTTTATCCCGGATATAGCAACAAGGATGCCAAATTTATAACATCTTGAAATTTCTTTAATTAATTTGATCAAGACAAATCGGAACCGTATCATTATCCACGTGCTTGAATTAAAGGCCCAATCCGCCCTCGCCCCGGCAACCATGGGCACTTTGTACTTATTTGTGTAATATCAGTATGCTAAAAATAAACCTGTATATTTTAAATCCATAAATTGAATCGGTTTAAGCCATGCCATCGTAGACATCGCATGTCCGGTAGCGCTGTAAATAGGAACCCATGTGTCCTGAAAATGCTTCAATTGTAAGATGCTAAGGCCAATTAACTTTAACCTAAATTGAGCGATTTTTTACTCGATCTGCACCGATCTCTTGCGCATCAAGAATCCGCGAAAAGCCTCGACATATCCATCCCGATGTCTTTTCGGGACGGTTTTCGCGAACCCTTATGCATCAAGATCTCAGCACATCCCTTCGCAAAAAATCGCTCAACTTAGGTTTAAAATGATTATGATATTTGGTTATTATGTTTTTGGCACAAAGATTGCTCAACCTATTTTTTACAGAACGATTTGATTGGGTAGCATAATATTTGCTTTATTTTTATTGTTTGTATGGACATGACAGAGACAACAACTATTCGTGGGATCGTAATACCAGTCGCCTGGGATGAAAAAGGGGATGTCATTTCAGTGGCCATCGCCACTTACCACGAAGAAAAATATCTGGTTGCGGACAATATAACCGGTCGAAGGCTAATGTCCTTATTGAAAGAAAGTGTGATTGTGGATGGGGTCATAAAAGATGAAGACACAGTTAAAATAATCTACGCCAAAAGAATTAGAATAAATAAACATGGAACTCAAGATACAGGAAGAAAAATAAATCAAATCAATGGTAAATAAAAAATGAAAAAATACATAGGAATTTGGGTAGACCACAAAAAAGCGGTAATTGTCACAAAAAAACAGCCGGAACGATCATATGAAGAAGATGTGGAATTAGCGGTGACTCAAATAAGCTCGGATGTCGAAAGAAAAGTACGTCTGGCCGGCGGATCGCGGACACGTAATACCCCATGGGGGCCTCAAGAGATTGCCGTGGACAGTAAGATCGAAGCCCGGCAGAAACAGCAGCTTAAAAAATTTTATCACCGAATTATTGAGTTTATAAAAGATGCGGACAAAATTCTAATTATGGGTCCGGAAGAGGCAAAATTAGAACTGAAAAAGGAAATCGAAAAGTCAAAAGCACTAATTCCGAAAATCGTTGGCGTGCACACCAGTGACAAGATGACCAACAATCAAATCGCTGCAAAGGTCAAATCGTATTTCGGCCAAAAATGACCGATAGCAACTGTTGACAACCCGTTGAACAAGAAAAGCCTGCGTCTTCCGGAAGCAGGTTTTTTTATTGACACGGGTAACCGTACATGACAAATTTTATGCCAAACCTCACGACAAAGAAAAGAAACCATTCATCTTTTTATCTTTTAACGATTTTTTTATCGATTGTTACCATGAACGTATTGGTCATTTCTTACGCCCAAGATGTCATCGGGTTGATTTCAGAGGCCCTTTCCGATAAGGTGGTTGTGGAACATGCCGATGCGGTTTCGACTGCACTTCAGATCCATAAACAAAATCCTTTTGACCTCATTTTCACAGATCTCAACCAGCTGCAGGCTGAAATCTCGACAGACAATTTCAGTGAAGCTATTCAGCCCTTTAAAAAATCCAATCCCTACGTAAAACTTGTCGTTCTCTCATCTAAAAAAGATATCCGGAAAGCGGTCTTTGCCATCAAGAACGGTGCCGAGGACTACCTGACGTATCCCATCGATGAGGAAGAAGTCCGGCTGGTGTTTACTTCGATGGGGGATATGCGGGTTAAAGACCTCGAGCTGGACTATCTGCGCGACCGTTTCTGGAAAATGGAGTGGATGGATATCATTCGCTCATGCAACCCTGTTATGCGCGAGATATTTCAAAGTATTCGATCGGTAGCGCCGACCATCGCCACCATGTTGCTGCTGGGCGAAACGGGCACCGGAAAGGGATTGCTGGCTCAACTTATTCACAGGCACAGCCTGCGGAACGAAAAACCTTTCATTGCTGTTCATTGCGGTGCGATTCCGGACACCCTCCTTGAAAGCGAACTGTTCGGTCATGAGAAAGGCGCGTTTACCGGAGCCGATCACAGGAAGTTGGGCAAATTTGAAATGGCGCGCGGCGGGACCATCTTTCTGGATGAAATCGGCACCATCACCACAGCCGCCCAGATTAAACTGTTGCAAGTATTGCAAGACGGCACGTTCAGCCGTGTCGGCGGTACAGGGCAACTGAACACGGATGCCCGCATCATTGCCGCAACCAATGCCGATTTGAAACAGCTTACTGAAAAGGGCCTGTTTCGTAAGGATCTGTATTACCGTCTGAATGTTTTTCCTATAGAGATCCCGCCGTTAAGGGATCGCCTGGAGGATCTGCCCTATATTATCGACATATTTTTGAGCAATCTAAATGCCAAATACGGCAAAGGGATCTACAAGCTCCATCCCGCTGTGAAAGAGGGGTTTAAAACCTATGATTGGCCGGGTAACATCCGAGAATTGGAAAACATTTTGGAACGTGCTTATATCCTCGAAAATAGCGATATGCTCGGTCCCCAGAATTTTCCACCCGATTTGGTGATGGTCACCCCTTACATTGGAACCTTGCCGGATCAAGAGGAACTGCCCTTGGCTCAGGCCAGGCAAATCGCCACAGAAGAATTTGAACGCTCCTATTTAAAAGACCTCCTGAAACGATGCAAAGGGAGAATGAATCTGGCCGCTAAAAAAGCCCAAATCACTACCCGCCAGATCAATAGGCTCATGGCTCGCCATGGTATCCGGAAAAACGATTTCAAGGTTTGACCGGCGGCCCAAGTTACCCTTCACTTTTTTCTCATCATTACCTTTTTGAACGGGAACCAGCGATTCGATAGGAACCGGGACGTCCGATAACAAACCGGCCTTTTTGTAATCGGATAATCCTTGTCCGAAATTCCACAACAAAATCTGTTTAATTTTTAATAAAAACAACAACTTAATTTCGACAAGATGAGCACATTGAGGTTTGGCATAAAGATTGCTGAAAGATCGATTGACGGGTTACACAATCGTCATGTAAAATAGTTTGATCTATCTAAGACAATTTAAAAGGGAGTATGATCGATGAAAAAACAAATGCAAAAGAAAGCAAAACGGCGCCGAACAACATTTTCATTCAATGATCCAGAGGCCAAAAAAGTCTCTTTGGTTGGGGAATTCAACAACTGGGACCCCGCAAAACATCCGATGAAATGCGACGGTAACGGTCTGTGGACAAGAACGATCATGTTGGAGCCGGGAATCTATGAATACAAATTTTTGGCAGACGAGAATTGGATGTTAGATACTAAAAACGAACATTCCAGCCTTAACTGTTATGGAGCCTTGAACAGTTTGATTACGGTTTCGCCTTGGCAGAAATAAGGATGGCAATTCTGTCGAAAAGATTTTTATAATTTTAAGTCGATAATCGAATAAGCCGGCTAAATTAACAGGGGGCGGATCTCATGACAAAATTCATTGATTTATTAACGGTTGTTATGGTATTTTTGAGTGCCTGCTTTTGTATGTATTGCGTCGCTTTCATGTTGGGTATCGCATAGCCGTTTCTTACCCAAAAGTAAAGATGTGGTTCTGATAAATGTGGACGCAAAAGGCAAAAGGAAAATGTTTACAAAGAGTTGCAAAAAGTTAGCTCCCATCATGTACGGCTGGTCTATGTCGAAAAAGTGCTTTATGAAAACTATAAAGACTTTCTCCGGAAAACTTACGAACCGTATCGACGCAAAAAATCAAAAAAAGACTGGATGAATAAGTTATAGTCTGGAATCCGAAGATGTTTTGGAAATGATCTGTCGACCCTTAACGGAACTACAGGAAGCTTAGGTTGAAAGGAGCTGGGAATGACACCCAAACGCATTGCCTTAATTATCATTGCTATTTTGTTTGCCGTTTTTATTCTTCAAAACGCCCAAGTGGTGGAAGTTCGATTTTTATTCTGGGGCACCAAGGCGTCCCGGGCCATTGTTTTGCTGGTCACCTTCTTTCTCGGTCTTGTTTCCGGATGGCTGTCCGGCTGGAAACAAAAAAAGCCGGCCGAGAATAAACCCAAACCGAATATGTAATGGTCCTTAACCAAAGCAAATAATCGCTTTCCCCATCCCGGCGCCGCAGCTAATCATCGAGCGAATCGCTTCTTCGACCGACACATTTCCGGGGTGGACAGGCTCGCTCTTTAAATGGAAAATAAGTCCGGTGGTTGGATTTGGTCCTGTGGGCACAAAGACCGAACAGCGACCGTCCGGGTACTCATCCCTGATAAAGCCTGTCATCAAGGTCTCATTATCATACGTCTCCACCAACACTACCGACGAAAAGGGAAATTTCTTTTTGCCCAGAAACTGTATGACCGTTGGCTTTTCAATCTTTCTCTTATTATCCGTCTTTCGGTTACCAACGGATGATCTGAAAAGCCAAATATGCGCCATACGACATCTTAAGATGGTTATCGAACAGCCTCAATTTTATGAGTGATTTTAATCTGGAAGATACGGAAAGTGGATGGTGGATTAATTTCAAAGATATTTTGATTATTGAAAAAGACATGAAGTCTTATTGGACAAACGGGAGATAGAGATGGATTCTTTTATTTTTATAAAGCTATTTGGGATATTCCTGCTCATTATGGGGAATGCATTTTTTGTGGGCTCTGAAATCGCACTCACTTCAGCGCGGCGCAGTCGTATTCAACACCTCGCCGAACATGGAGATTCGGCTGCGAAGATCGTGAAAATTCTCCACTCTGAACCAGAGCGTTTCTATTCTGTGACCCAAATAGGTATCACATTAATGTCGTTAGCCCTTGGAGCTATCGGAATTTCTACGATTACCACCGTACTAAATCCACTGATAAATTTTGTTGTTGCACACCTTTCAGCAATTGTACCTCGCCCCAGCGCCCATTATGTCGCACAAACTTCTGCCCAAATCATTGCCTTCATTTTCATTTCGGCGTTACATATCGTCGGAGGAGAGTTGGCCCCGAAAGTCTATGCCTTCCACAAGCCGGTGAGAACCAGCCTTACTGTAGCGCGAACAATCAACCGTCTATACCGCTTGCTCTCCTCAGTCATCTGGTTGCTGAACTATGCTTCAAACGGTCTTTTGAGGTTGTTGGGACAAAAGGACTTGGCCAGCCCGATCAGTGGGCATTTATCAATATCGGAAGATGAATTGCGCTCTATCTTGGTTGCAAGTGAATCAGAAGGCATCTTAGAACCGGAGGAAACGGCGATGATACAGGCCGTTTTCGACCTCGAAGAACATTCTGCCGGTGAAATCATGATCCCGCGTACAAAAATCGTCAGCCTTCAAAAAGATATGACGATCAAGGAGTTTCTTGAGATCTTCCAGCATGAAAGACACCATCGTTATCCGGTATATGATACCCATATCGACAATATCGTAGGTATGCTTTCTATCAAAGAAGTGTTGAACAATGTTGGCCATAAGGAGATGGCCCAAAATATTGAGCTTCCGATCAGCGAAATTATGCTGCCCCCTTATGTAGTTCCTGAAAGCAAAGCTCTCAGATCTCTGCTCGCAGACTTCAAGGCCCATAGACAGCAAATGGCGATCGTTATCGATGAGTTTGGCGGTACTGCCGGGCTCGTTACACTGGAGGACATCTTAGAGGAAGTCGTGGGCGAATACGAAGACGAGTTCTCATCAGCCCCCCAGGTTATAAAAACAAAGGGAAAAGAAGAAAAAATTATTATTGATCCGAGCATCTATCTGGAAGATCTCGAAAAGATGATCAAGCTCTCTTTCCCTATCGGAGATTATAAAACACTGGCAGGGCTCATTTACAAGCACCTTGATCGAGTGCCTGAAATCGGCGACACGGTTCAACTTCCTGGATGCAAAATCACTGTGGAATCCATGGAAAGACACCGTATTACCCAGGTTAGTTTCGAACGAAATATCGTAAAGCAAGTGATGTCGTCCACGGAACCTTATACGGAAGGTAACACCCCGAAAAATAAATAAAATCAGAGATGCAAATAAACATTCACAAACAGACACGGTCAAAAAAGAAAAAAACGCGGAAAAAGATAATTTTATGAATATTCTTGACCTTCTGTATATTTATTCCTTTTTCAATTGTATAATTAAATCCTTGCTCTTTTCCAGCAAATCGATCGATGAATCGATATTTTTTTTCAACTTGTCGTACAATTGACGCTCGGCAAGATCCGGAGGCATCAGCTTGTTGTTAATCTGTATCTGCTCGGACATAATGGTAATTTGTTTAGTCGACGTTTCCAAACTCCTTATTCTGACATCAAAATAATGAGCCCGCCTTTTTTCCTTCAGATCCATAAATAGGGTTAATAAGTCATTTTCATATTCACATACAGATGATATCGCGTTAATCGCCAAAGTTGTCGATATCCAAATATTTTTATGCTCGTCATAATTTTTATCGTCTTTTCCGGTGTTTTCCAACATTTTTTGAAGGTACTCAAATCGATTCAAATTATCGGATAACGTCGATAAAATGGTCTGAATTTCTGATTTTATATAAAATTCATCCGTGGAGGATGTTTGCGCATTCAATATCTGTGTACTGAACACGATTAGGCTGATTAACAGACTGATTAACCATATTGGGCAATTTTTTTTCATTTGATTTGCTCACTTTCCAATGTAACGAATTTGAATTTGATGAAAAAGCAAATTATAGATAACATGGAGGGGAAAAATGGCAATTTTTTCCCTCATGAAATTATAGGGAAAAGCAGAGATCCTGTTTCAACAGGGCTGTGGGAAGCTTCAATATATGAGTTCGGACCTTCACCGATTGATGTTTACCCTATCGTTGCATAAACAACACATCAGATTATACGTTAAACGGCTTAGACAAAGGCTTTGCGTTGATTGGAGTAACCATCATAAGATCTAACCGTTGGTGACATCCGATGAAAACACCTTTTTTGCTGTGTTGTTTACCTTCCAGGAAAGCCCTCCAGAGGCGGACAAGCCGATGACACCGCATCTCCTGCGTTATCAAGACCTTGCGGTAGACGACTACAGCTGCGGCCTTGATGCCTTGAACCTGCGGTATCCTCGGCTTTTGGTCGCGGTAGGAATGCGAGTTACCTCGCACCCCCCGCAGTTTGGATAGAAATGCGGCGCGCGCAACCTTAGGGTTCGGTGGCAGATCCACAGATTTCTCAATGGGCCTCAGTCCGACTCCCATAG